>OLNH01000323.1_pt1 | contig 45429 bp, 35 predicted proteins | sample 1643101 | NCBI WGS metagenome assembly OLNH01 (sample SAMEA3136758, study PRJEB25190) | human gut metagenome | biome: human gut; feature: human-associated habitat; material: faeces | place: Austria | collected 2013 | reverse complement strand
ACTTAAAATCCCGTGGGTAGTGATACCCGTACCGGTTCGATTCCGGTCTGCGGCAGATTATTATATGCTTCAATTCTTTTCTAAGAATTGAAGCATTTTTCCTTTTACAGGGAATTCTTATACGCAACGTAAAAATACTTCGCGAGAATAGCACTTGCTATATTTCCGACACTTACGTTACAGCTAAAATATTGTGAGAATAATGAGAAGATGGTCAGATAATGAAAATTACCAGACCATCTTCCGGATATTCAAAAAAAAACTGTTCCTAAAAGATACAATGTCTTTTCGGTTAAATTCTCTATATGCAATAGAATATTACAGAAATGTTTTTGTTTCCGATGAGCAGGTCAGACGAGAAAGATCTGTAGATTAGAACCTGTACAAGTCTACAGTTATCGAGTAGGGTATGCAGTCTTCTCTTGAAATATGATGAATAAACTGGAACCAGTTTACTATCGACAAAACGGTTTAATATAAACTACCGCCTTCCTGATTTTTCAGATACCAATACAGAATATCAATAAAAGCAGTTACGGAAGGAGCTTTCTGCAGTGGATAAGGAGACATTGTCAGCAGTTTTTCACGATTTGGCGAATTCCAACAGGCGTTGATTGCTGTTCGGATGTTACGTTCAATACAACTGTATGTAGTTCCATAACGTGCTGCAATAACCGGAAAAATAGATTTACTCATGTAGAGTAAATTTTTCTGATCAGTGATTGCGAGTTCCAGTGCAGCAATCAGGAAAAAGTAACCCTTGTAAGTTCTTTTGATTCCAAGTTCAATCGGAAGATCTGCAATTATTTTTGTATTTACCATAGGAATCTCCTTTCTTAAGATTGTTTTGTTGGCCTGTATGTGTCTGTGTGTTCTTTCTTATACTAATAACACGGAGAAATCAGTATTTATGTCAAAAAAAATTAAAAAAAGTTCAAAAAGGATACAGAATGTCGTCTTTTCCTTAAAAAGACAGGGAAAACAGGAGAAAAAGGAGTATGGGATTGCGGACTGAAATGGAAAAGGGTATAATGAGATGAATAAAAGATTCTGATTAGTAACAGAAAGAATAGAGAAAATTATGTGGATAAGAACAATAAAAGGATTAAAAAATCCTAAAAAACGTATACGAGTTTCTTTGCTTATATTGTATGATATTCTTGTTATTGGGATTTCAGAGTATACGGCATTGTTGATTCGATTTGAATTCCATCCGGGAATGATAAGGAAACCATTTCTTGAGTCTATGATTCATTATACACCAATTAATATAGGGTGTACGCTGATTATTTTTGCACTGTTCAGTTTATATGAGAGCCTGTGGCGGTATGCCAGTGTTACAGAACTTTTAAACCTGGTTTTATCGTGTATAGTATCAGCAATGTTTCAACTGGTGGGAATGTATATGATGGGATACCATCTTCCAAGATCCTATTATATTCTGTATTTGTTGGTATTATTACCACTTATGATGGCAGGGAGATTTTCGTATAGACTGCTTCGTATTTTCAAGCAGAAAGTATATACAGATCATCTGGAAAAACCTATTATTACCATGGTGATCGGAGCGGGGGATGCAGGAACGTTGATTATCAAAGAACTTCAATCCAGCTACCACTTAAGTAATAAAGTGGTATGTGTGATCGATGATAATCCACAGAAAAAGAATACGAAACTTCTTGGTATTCCAATCGTAGGAGGAAGAGAGGAGATTTTAGAGGCTGTAAAACGTTATAAGGTACAGGAAATTATTATAGCTATCCCTACGATGCCTCCAAAGGATCGGAAAGCTCTTCTGGAAATCTGCAAAGACAGTGGCTGTAAACTTCGGATTCTTCCAGGGGTTTATCAGCTGATCAATGAAGAAGTAAGCATAGCAAAATTGCGGGAAGTAGAAATTGAAGATCTGTTAGGAAGAGACCCCGTAGAGACGGATCTTGGATCTGTCCTGGAATATGTACAGGATAAAAGAGTACTGATTACCGGAGGGGGTGGATCTATTGGCAGCGAGCTTTGCCGCCAGATAGCAGCACATCATCCTGCATTGCTTGTGATCGTGGATATTTATGAAAACACAGTCTATGATATTCAACAGGAATTAAAACATGATTATCCGGAAATGAATCTGGTAGTTTTGATCGGTTCAGTGAGAAATACCCATAGAATCAGTAGCATTTTTCAGAAATATCGGCCGGAACTTGTATATCACGCAGCGGCACATAAGCATGTACCACTTATGGAAAATAGTCCAAATGAAGCAATCAAAAATAATGTTTTTGGTACATTAAATACAGCACGGGCTGCTTCTGAAAATGGGTGTAAACGTTTTATATTGATCTCTACGGATAAGGCAGTAAACCCTACCAATATTATGGGAGCATCAAAAAGAATCTGTGAAATGATTATACAGACACTGAATACAACCTGTGAGACAGAATTTGTTGCAGTACGGTTTGGCAATGTATTAGGAAGTAATGGAAGCGTTATTCCATTGTTTCGAAAACAAATAGAAGAAGGCGGTCCGGTAACTGTAACAGATAAAAATATTATTCGCTATTTTATGACAATTCCGGAGGCAGTTTCTTTAGTATTACAGGCAGGAGCATACGCAAAAGGTGGGGAGATTTTTGTACTGGATATGGGAGAGCCGATGCGAATCGATGATCTGGCAAGAAATCTGATCAAGCTCTCCGGATTGCGACCTGATGAAGATATTAAGATCCAGTATACAGGACTTCGCCCGGGAGAAAAACTGTATGAGGAGCTTCTGATGGCCGAAGAAGGGTTGCGAAAAACTGCGCATGAAAAAATTTTTATCGGAAAGCCTCTGGAGTTTGATCAGGAAAAATTTTTAAAGCAGCTGGAACAACTGAAAAAAGAGGCCTATCAGGATGGAAATCATATTCGTGAGTCGGTAAAAGAAATTGTAGAGACATATCAGTATCAGGAAACAGGAGAGACATCAAAGAAGAAATAATAAGCGTGGAAGCGCCAAAAAGGTATGGAGGTGAGAACGGAAACTGATGGAAAAACAGAACCACAGTTTCCGTTTTTTAAAGAGTGATGAGAGATAACAGGAAATGGTTAGATTATGTGATTACGGTGCCGGCAACGATATTTTGTGCGCCACTTCTGGCTGGAATTGCGATATGGGTAAAGATAGATTCTCCGGGACCGGTTTTTTTTCGCCAAAAAAGAGTTGGTATTCATCAGAAATATTTTGAAATTTTGAAGTTTCGGACGATGCGTGCAGATACTCCCAAGGACGTACCGACTCATCTTCTGGAAAATCCGGATCAGTACATTACGAAATCAGGAAAATTCTTACGAGCTACAAGTCTGGATGAACTGCCACAGCTGATGAATATCTTAAAAGGAGATATGAGTCTTGTAGGACCAAGACCGGCACTCTGGAATCAGTACGACCTTCTGAAAGAACGGGAGAAATACGGAGCAAATGATGTATTACCGGGGCTTACCGGTTGGGCACAGATACATGGAAGAGATACGATCAGTATTTCCGAAAAAGCAAAACTGGATGGATATTATGTAGAACACCAGAGTACCTGGATGGATCTGAAATGTCTGTTCCTGACGGTACTTGCTGTTTTAAGAAGAGATGGAGTTCAGGAAGGTGCGGAGAAGAAAGTAAATGATACACCACTGGTATCAGTTATTATGGCAACATATCGCAGAGAGCGAGAATTAAGCTGTGCACTGGAAAGTCTTGCAAGACAGACATGGAAGAACCAGGAGATTATTCTTGTGGATGACAATGCAGATTCGGAATGGAATGCCAGAGTAAAGAAAATTGTTGAAGGATTCCAGAGAAGATATCAGATTTCCTTAAAGTATGTGGTGAATGAAACCAATAAGGGGTCGGCGACCTCGAGAAACCGTGGTATAGAAAAAGCATCCGGGATGTATATTACATTTCTTGATGATGATGACAAATACAGAAAAGAGAAGATAGAGCAACAGGTGCGTCATATGCAGTGTGTGAAATCAAATGTATCTATTACCGATCTGGCTCTGTATCGCGAGGATGGAAGATTAGAGGAAGTGCGGAAAAGAAATTATCTGAACCCGGGGGTTATACAGGAAGAGAAGCATTTGCTGGCAAAACATTATCTGTATCATATGACAGGAACGGATACACTGATGTTCGAAAGGGAGTTTTTGCTGAAGTCAGGAGGATTTCCACCGATTGACCTTGGGGATGAATTCTATCTGATGGAGAAAGTCATTCGGAATCACGGAACAGTCAGCTACCTTCCAAGATGTGATGTGAAGGCACTGGTGCATACAGAATCTGAGGGGATGTCCAGCCGAGAAAGAAAAATTGAAGGTGAAAATCGGTTATTTGCACATAAAAAGAAATATTGGGCAGATATGAGATGGGGAGAAAAAAGAAAAATTTGTATGCGCCATCATATGGTACTTGGGTATACGTATCTTAGAAACCGACAGTATCCGGCATTTGTAAAAGAAGGAATGCAGGCTTTATTATCGGCACCGTTTGCCTGTATAGCAATGGTGTGGAAAAGAAAATAAGGAATATGTCTTTATGATGAAAAAAATAGAGAATTTACTGAAAACCAGTTATGCCAGAATTACGACTTCGGAGGAACCCAATGAGAAAAAATGGGTGTTCTCTTCAGTGCATAACCGGGCATTCAATTATAATTCCAGTGCGCTTTTTGAATATGTAAAGAAATACCATCCGGAGATCCAGGCATTTTATGTAATGGAAGATCCGGTGGAACGAAAAAAACTGCAGGAGTGTTTTGGGAAGGAGTCTATTATTGATACCAGCACTATGGAAGGAATACGAAAAGTGCTGGAATGTAAAGTCTGGTTTACGTCCACTGCACCGCCGTTGTATGGGATGGGATTTCGAAAAAAATATTGTATTATCAATCTGTGGCATGGGGTACCGTTAAAAAAAATCGGGATGGAGCAGGAAAATCTGGGATGGATGACAAAGCTGTACTACAAATATCTGTTTGCGGATAATTATGAAGCAGTTGTTACTACTTCAGAAGAGCTGATTCCGGTGATGAGCAGAAGTTTTCTGGTGGAACAGGAAAGAGTCAAAGTGTGGGGACAGCCAAGAAATGATAAGTTATTTGAAAAAATAAATGTCCGGGAACAAATGCAAAAGATTTTTCAAAAAGAAAAGCTTCCGGAATTTGATTCTTTGCTTCTATATGCGCCTACATTCCGGGATGATGGGGAAACCAGACTGTTTCCGTTTGAGGAATTCCACGGAGAAAACCGTGGAAGAGCGGTAGAACAGTTACAGAATTTTCTGGAAAAAAATCAGTGTATTATGTGTATCCGTATGCATCTGTATGAGAAAGAAGGATATGAGTGGCTAAAGGCATTAGATCGTCCGGGAAGCCGGATTCGCTTTCTGAATGAGGACAGGATAGAAGATATTATGGAAGTACTGGTGATGTTTGATCTGTTGATCACAGATTATTCCAGTATTTATATTGATTATTTGTTGCTGGAACGTCCGATTTTATTTTTACCATATGACCGGGAAGCATATCTGAAGACACGGGGGTTTAATTTTGATTACGATGAGGTAACTCCGGGACCAAAACCGAAAAGTTATGCAGAGTTCTTGAATTCCATAGAAGGTTTGTTGTATAATGAAATGAATTATGTCGAAAATCGAAAGAAAATTGAAAGAAAATTTAATAAAATACAAAAACCATGCAGCGAAGATATTTGCAGAATGGTAAAGATGATGTGTATTCGATGAAAGACAGAAACAAAAAATCCCTCTGAAAAAAGTTATATTTACCAGGTATACAGGAAACAGGAGGGTGAAAGGTATAAAAAGGAGAAAAAAATGAGAAAAGTAATCACGTATGGAACGTATGACCTTCTTCATTATGGACATGTCAAATTACTGCAGAGAGCCAAGGCACTTGGAGATTATCTGATCGTTGCTTTGTCTACCGATGAATTTAACTGGAATGAAAAACAGAAGAAATGCTATTTCTCCTATGAGGAGAGAAAGAGTTTGCTGGAAGCGATCCGTTATGTGGATCTGGTTATTCCGGAAGAGTCCTGGGAGCAGAAGATTTCGGATGTGAAAGAATTCAAGGTGGACACGTTCGTAATCGGAGATGACTGGGAAGGAAAGTTTGACTTTTTAAAAGAATACTGTGACGTGGTTTATCTTCCACGTACACCGGAGATTTCCACAACACAGATTAAAAAGGATCTGGGAAAGAAGTAGGAGTTAAAAGATGAAGATTGTAAAGAAAATTCGGAAAAAGAGGAGAAAACTGATTCGGAGATTCTTTAAAAGCCCGATAAAGAAACGCCTGGCTCAGTATTCGAAAACGCACCCACGTTTTCGAAAGTGCTGGAAGAAAATCCTGTATACCAAGCGGAGAATTTATTATTGGTGGCGGGGTCTTGGCGTGACTCCTGACGAGAAAACAGTAGTATTTAATTCTTTTAACGGAAAAACGTATGGATGCAGTCCGAAAGCAGTGTATGAGTATATGCTGACACAGGATGAGTTTAAAGACTGGACATTTATCTGGGCGTTTAAAAATGCAAAAAAACATCGTTTTCTGGAAGAAAATCCGAATACGATCGTGGTAAAACAAACAGCAAGAGTTTATGAAAGAAAACTGATCAGAGCAAAATACTGGATTACGAACTATCGTGTGCCGGATCATGTCTGGCCCCAGAAAGATCAGGTCTATGTGCAGTGCTGGCATGGAACACCGTTAAAACGTCTGGGATATGATCTGGAAACTTCGGAAAATGCTATCGACTCTATTGCTGATATTCGGAAAAAATATGCGATGGATGCAGAAAAATTCAATTATATTCTTTCGCCATCAGGATTTGCCAGTGAGAAATTTACTTCCGCATGGAATCTGAAAGAAACGAAGATGGAAGATAAAGTCATGGAAATCGGTTATCCGAGAAATGATTTTCTTATCAATCATACACAGGAAGATATCCGGATGATCAAAGAGAAACTGGAGATTCCGGAGGATAAAAAAGTAATTCTGTATGCACCGACCTGGAGAGACAATCAGCATGAGGCGGGTACAGGATTTACTTATGATCTGAATGTGAATTTTGATGCACTGCGGCAGGAGCTTGGCGATGAATATGTGATCTTATTCCGTGTACACTATCTGGTGGCAAGTAAGTTCTCATTTGATGATTACGAAGGATTTATCTATAATGTATCCAATTATGATGACATTAACCATCTGTATCTGATCGCTGATCTACTGATTACAGATTATTCCAGCGTATTCTTTGATTATGGAATTTTGAAAAAGCCGATGCTGTTTTATATGTATGATCTGGAAGATTATAAGGACAGTATCCGCGGATTCTATTTTGGTATTGATAAACTTCCGGGAAAGATCATTACAAAGGAAGAAGAACTGCCGGATGCGATCCGTGACAGTATCGATAATTTTGTCTACGACGATAAATACCGGGAATTCAACGAAACCTTCAGCAAACGGGAAGATGGTCAGGCAAGCAGACGTTTTGTAGACTGGGTATTCCGGGGCGAGAAAGGATAAGAAAGTAAATGAAACGATTTTGGAAAGACATAAAGCGCTATATGCCTTATGCAAAATATGCAACAAAATCGGGATTGAAGTCAGAAGTGGCCAGCTCACATTTGAGCTGGCTATGGTGGATTTTGGATCCTATTTTATTTATGCTGGTATACTGGTTTATTTTCATGGTGATTTTCGGACAGAAAAAAGAATATTTTCATATCTTTGTCTTTGTAGGTCTGTCCATGTGGAATCTGTTTAATAAAACAGTATCCGGAAGCGTACGGATCGTGGCGGCGAACCGGGCGGTAGTAACGAAAGTATATATTCCCAAGTATTTCCTGATCATTATTCTGCTGTTTCAGAATCTGTTTAAGATGATGATTTCTTTTGGAATCGTGATCGTGATGATGCTCTGGTCCCATGTACCGGTTTCGTATAATGTGATCTATGTGATTCCGATCTTTGTGGATCTGATTCTGATAACCTTTGGTGTGAGTGCGATACTGGCTCATTTTGGGGTTTTCTTTGATGACCTTAAGAATATTACCAACGTGGGGTTACGAATTCTTTTTTATATGTCTGGTATCTTTTACGTGATCACAGACAGAGTCAATGAAGCGATCGCCACATTGTTATTAAAGGTGAATCCCGTGGGATTTCTGATCGATGCCTGCCGGTCGTCACTGGTTTACTGTGAGACACCGCACAGAAGACTGATCTTGCTGTGGTTTGTGATCGGAGCAGTATTATCGGCAATCGGTGTGGCAATCATATATAAAAATGAAAATAATTATGTAAAGGTAATATAGAATGTGTTGCCGGTCAGCTGACCAAAGCAGAGGCCAGTGTGACAAATCTACGAAAGGATTTAAGCTATGAAACCAGGAAATGCAATTGAGGTAAAAGATCTGAAGATTACCTACAAGTGTGTAAAGTCTCTTTCTATGAGAAAAAGTCTTTTTCATCTGAGAAAGAGTAAGCTGGAAGTATATGAAGCCCTGAGAGGTATCTCTTTTGAAGTGAAAAAGGGAGAAATCATGGGAATCGTCGGAAAGAATGGAAGCGGTAAATCCACGTTGCTCCGCGCAATTGCCGGAATTTTTTCGGCGGACTCCGGAAGTATTGAATTAGAATCGGATTCTGTATCCCTCCTTTCCATCGGTGTTGGATTTCAGAAAAAATTAAGCGGACGGGAAAACATTATTTTATCGGGAATGCTGCTGGGTTTCTCGGAGCAGGAAGTACGGGATAAGATGGATGAGATTATCGAGTTTGCCAATCTGGGAAAATTCATCGACATGCCGGTAAAGACGTATTCGAGCGGTATGTATTCGAAGCTGGCATTTTCTATTACGGCGGTTCTTGAAACAGATATTATGCTGATTGACGAGGTTCTGAGCGTGGGTGATGCCAAGTTCAAGAAGAAGAGTTATAAGAAGATGCAGGAATTGATCATGGATGAGAATCGTACTGTAGTAATTGTATCGCACAGTACAGAGACGCTGGAGAAGTTGTGTACTAGTCTGTTATGGCTCCATGAAGGGGAGATTAAGATGCAGGGTGATACGAAGACCGTATTGGATGCTTATAATGAATTTATGGCATAAATAGGCGGTTCAGAAGATAAGTAACCGGATGATGTGATTGTATGTAGAAAGACAGGGGAAAAGATGAGTGCCTGGAAATGGATGGCCAGAATCTGCAGTAAGACTCCATGGATGAAAACATGGAGTCTTCGTGTGTATTACTGGTGGAAAAAACTACAGTATCAGAAGGGATATGTGGAAAAGGAAGAAATCAATCCGAAAAAGGTGATTTTTGAGGCGTATATGGGAAAAAAATATGCGTGCAGTCCAAAAGCACTGTATCAGGCGATGTGCCGGGATCCGCAGTATCAGGACTGGGAGCTGATCTGGGCGTTCCGGGAACCGGAGAAGTATCGCGAGATGGAGCAGGAGCCACATACAAAAGTAGTTCGTTATCGAAGCGGGGAATACTACCGTGCATATGCATCCGCGAAGTTCTGGGTGACGAATTCGCGGCTTCCGAGGGAACTGCAGCCGAAAGAAGGGCAGGAATATATTCAGTGCTGGCATGGGACACCGTTAAAACGGCTGGGATATGACCTGGATCATTATGCAGAAAAAAATGGAAGTCTGCTGGAAGTACAGGAAAATTATCTGGAAGAGACAAAACGGGTAACGCATATGCCATCGCCATCCGAATTCTATTCTGAAAAGATTGCGTCGGCCTTTCATCTGAAGGAAGAGGGAAAAGAGCAGGTACTTCTGGAAATGGGATACCCGAGAAATGATGATCTGGTTAAGTTCTCAGATATGGATTGTGAGAAGGCGCGTCAGGAACTGAGAATTCCGAAGGGCAAGAAAGTAATTCTGTATGCACCGACCTGGCGGGAGAATCAGCATCTCCCGGGTGAGGGATATCAGTTTCAGCTGCCGGTGGATTTTAAACGGTGGCGGGAAGTGCTTGGCGAGGAATATGTGGTGTTATTCCGGGCACATTATTTTATCAGTAATTCCTTTGATTTTGAAGCGTTTCAGGGGTTTGTTTATGATGTGTCGCAGATGGATGACATCAATCCTCTGTATCTGGCGGCTGACGTGCTGATCACGGATTATTCGAGTGTATTCTTTGATTATGCCAATCTGAGACGCCCGATTCTGTTTTTCATGTATGATTATGAACAGTATAAACATGAGATGCGTGACTTTTACTTCGATATCCACATGCTTCCGGGCCCGGTGTTGATGAACCAGGAAGAAGTGTTGAAAACCCTGAAGAATCTACCGGATATGGTGGATAAGTATGAAAAGAAATATGCAGAATTCAATAATGTATTTAATCCACATCGGGAACGATGCAGTGAAAAGTATCTGAGAGAATGGATGAGATAAAAAAATAACACCTTTTATGGTGTTATTTTTTTTGTGTTATTAAAACCCAAATTAGTCTAAAGTATTTGATTTTTCACTGGTTGAATAAATTTTTGTTATGATTCGTGCAATTGGCTTTGGCCAGAACTTGCAAAACATCTGAAAATCTTCTTGACTTCGTGCTGAATCACCAATAATAGCAGAAGTTTCAGATCCATTATGAATACGGTGATACATAAGAATTTTATTACAATATACAAAAGCCCCATTTTTTCGGGAAAGCAGTTCCCAGGCTTGCCAGTCTTCATTGCTTCGAAAACCAGGAAAGAAAATCTGTTTCGGAAGATTGGCTTTTACAAAGGTTACAGAAGGACAGCAAATTGGACTGCCAAGGGAGAGAATCCGACGACGTACAAAAATACTGTTGTGAAATACCTTTAAACGAAGAGGAAACAACATGAGTCGTTTTATCGATAAAAGAGTATTTTTAGTGATAATATTGCCGTTTCGAAGTTCCCCATAATCAGTAAATGCAATCAGTGGATGATTTGCAGCAGAAAGGTGTTGCAAAATAGTTTCCGTATATAAACGATTATAGGTATCATCCTGATGTGCAATAGTCATTAACTCCGTTTTTGCACAATGATAGGCAAACATCCAATCCTGTGTGATTCCTGCTTCCCCATGATTGATAAACAACTCCAGATGATATTTCTCAGCAAGATTACGTATGTAACTGTTATCTGTAGATGTAACAATAATTATAGTGGAAGGAACCGTTTGAGAAAGAAGAGACAAAATACATTCTTCTAAAAAAGGGCTCTCTTTATATGCGCATATTGCAAATGTATGTTGATTTTTGGTGTAAATGTTCATTTAATTCATCCTTTTTATAAATAATCATACAAACTTTAGCTTATTTTTTAATGCTTGTCAAGGTGAGAGGAGGAATCGTAAGAATCCTTACGTTTTTTGAGGTCCATCTGTTCCAGAGTTTCGAAGAAAGCAATATCTTTCTGGCGCATCTGAGCAAGCTCCTTTTTTCGTTTCTTTTTGTGATGCCATCTTCGAATCTTCAGATAAAAGAGGAAGATCAGTAAAATTACGATCAGAAACAGGATGGAAAGCAAAAGAACAAGCATCCAGTCCACGCGGCTGTAGATCAGTTCGATTGTATGGTCGGACTGAATGGCAGTCAGCGTGATATTATTTTCTCCCTTTTTGAAAGTATACTCTTTTCCATCCACCAGGCAGGAGTGCAGAAAACAGGAGGTATCCGGTGTGGCGGTGGTTGTGTAGGAATCCCCGCGGTAGACTGTAACCGGAGAAGTATCCACGGTACCGTTTTGGGCTGTAACAGTGATTGTATATGACGGGATCGGTTTGAAAGTCACATCAATCGTGTGATCCGAAGTCAGATCATCAAATACATAGCCGGAAGTGTCACTGGTAACAGGGACAGTGGTACCATCTACAGTGAGAGTATCTACAACGTAATGCTCATCAGGAGTAAAAGTGACAGACAAAGGTTCATGCTCTTTCCCGGATGGGGAGGTATCGATGGTTCCGTTGGTAGCTGAGGTAGAGACGGTATAGACCGGTATTTCTTCAAAAACAGCCTGTATTGTGCGATCTTCCTGCAGATCTGTGAATGTATAGGAAAGAGGATATTGGCTGACATCCACAGCTTCGCCGTCAATCAGAAGAGACTGCAGGCGATGATCGGTATCGCATCCGTAGGAGACGGTATAGGAACCGCCTTCATCGATTTCCAGATTGCTGTCCGTGATTTTTCCGTTTTCCGCACTGGTTGTAACACTATGGACCAGTGGAAGGGTGGCTTCGTACAGACGGAAGCGAGTGGTACCGATGATGGCAGATGCCATCAGAAAATGTCCGGGTTCGAGCTGGCAGATGCCTTCCGGCTCGACCTCAAAGGCATCATGACCTGGCAGTGTGAGGTAATAACTTCCAATTCGTTTTTGCCGGGAGATCGAATAAACATCCAGTACATTCATATAGCCTTCCCGCTGCATATATGGAATGCTGATAATCGCATCGCCGGAAACACAAAAATCCTGGAAGGAACTGCGGCTGTAGGAAAGATGCAGATTTAATTTATCTATGATCTGAAAATTACTGTCGGTAAAATAAAAGGCATAATCGGCAATGCGGTTTGCCATCAGAACATACTGATCTTTTTCCGGAACATAGTCGATGCCAAAGAAATTGATACTTCCGTTTCCGACCTGCACTTTCCGTTTGAAATGCAAAGTGTTGGCATCAACGATAAAGATGGCTCCGGCATCAGAAGGATCATTGGTAAAAAGACCGGCAATTGCGATCTCCTGGGTACTGGGATTGTAAGTCATGCCGTTTCCATGTTCATAATCGGTTTCTGTCACGCTGAAAGCATAACTGTACTGTTCTACGGGATTGCCGTCGGTATCTGTGGTGTTTCGGTAGAAGGCAATCAGGGTGTCCGGATCCGTGCCTTTTTTTGACGCATTTACCAGACATACAATATATTGATCAGTGGCGCACATGGACTGCAGCCAGCCTTTTTCATTTATTATAGAAGATTCTGTTACCATACTCCATGGAACAGTTTCCAGATCTGAAGTTTTTACAGCGGCAGATACGATCGTACCGGAAAAGAAAAGAAAAAAGACCGTAAGCAGCATGAAAAATGGATAATAAAAATAGTGGTGTTTAAAAGATTTCATCTAACCCCTCCTGAACGATACTATTTTCAGTATACCATGAGAGAAAAAACAGGGCAATGTTCAGAGAGAAGATTCTGCAAAAACAAAAAACTTGAAGAAAGAACGGATATGAGATAGAATAGTACGAATGAAAGGTAAATTTGTAATTGTTCAGAAAATGAACAGGAAGAAAAATACGAGGAGTACATAGTATTATGATAAGAAAAATCTGTAAAAAGGCGACGGTATGGCTGCTGGCTGGTGTGATCGGTCTGTCAGCTGTCACGGTACAGGCGGCAGAGGTGGATAACGGGGCATCTTATCCGATCACAACAAATGCCATAGAAGGCTGGCCACAGGGCCCGGATACTTATTCGGAGACAGCAGTGCTGATGGATGCAGATACAGGAACAATCCTTTATAATAAGGGAATGGATGAAAAGAGATATCCGGCGAGTATCACAAAGATCATGACGGCACTTCTGGCACTGGAAAACAGCAATCTGGATGATCAGGTGACATTTACAGAGGAATGTCTGGCAGATCAGACATCGGACAGTGGAAATATCGGCATGCAGGTAGGCGAGGTGCTGACGATGCGTCAGTGTCTGCTGGCGTTGATGATACGGTCAGCAAATGATGTGGCAACACAGATAGCTGTGCAGATTGCCGGATCGGTAGCTGCCTTTGCAGATATGATGAACCAGAAAGCGCAGGAACTTGGCTGTGTCAATACACACTTTGTAAATGCCAGCGGAATGCCGGATGAGAATCATTATACAACGGCACACGATATGGCACTGATTTTCCGGGAAGCAATCAAAAATCAGGATTTTCTGGATATTATCGGTACACAGAGCTTTACGATTGATCCGACAAATATGAATTCGGAAAGTCGGACGTATTCCACGCATCATGCACTGGTGGCACAGGGAGCACCGGAATACTATGAAGGATGTTTTGGTGGCAAGACAGGCGTGACGGAAGCATCAAAAAATACACTGGTCAGTGGTGCGACAAGAGATGGAATGACACTGATCGCAGTGGCAATGCGGGCGGATGCCGGACAGGTGTGTCAGGATCATATCAGTATGTTTGATTATGGTTTTAATAATTTCCAGAAAGTAGAGGTACCGGGAGGAGCGGTTACGATACCGAAAGATGTACAGGTAAGTGATCTGACCAATACAGATAATTCCTATTATTATGGAACGGATTATTATGTGGGAAGCGGTTCCGAAGAGGTGCAGGAGGAAGAACCTTCAGAGATAGCGGCAGAGGAGACAACGCCGACACCTGAGGTAGTGCCGGAATCTTCTGATTCGAACACGGGACAGGAAGAAAAAACGCAGGATATGACGGTATATCGCTATGTGATCTATATTCTGGCGGGATTGATCGCAGTTACTCTGGTAGTTACGATTGTTTCCGGAATTCGAAAACATATGAGGAAGAAAAATAGAAAGAATAAGAAAATAGCTAAATAATAAGGAGAAAAATTTTGAAAATACTATTAATTGTTCCTGCTTATAATGAAGAAGAAAACATTGTAAGGGTATGTAGAAATATCAGAGAAAATTATCCACAGTATGACTTTGTGGTTATTAATGATGGATCAAAAGATCGGACATTAGAATTATGTAAAGAAAATAGATTTCCAGTGATTTCATTGCCCGTAAACCTTGGTTTAGCAGGAGCGTTCCAAACAGGGATGAAATATGCATATAAGAATGATTATGACGGTGCAGTACAATTTGACGCAGATGGACAGCATTTACCAGAATATATAGATGATATGGTAAACGAGATGAAAAAAGGTAAGGATATAGTAATTGGTTCCCGATTTGTTAACGAGAAAAAGCCGTTTTCATTACGAATGATAGGAAGTCATTTAATTGCATCTACGATAAGGCTGACGACAGGGTTTAAAATAAAAGATCCAACTTCTGGAATGCGTATTTTCAATAGAGAAACAATAAAGGAGTTTGCTGAGAAACTGAATTACGGACCAGAACCAGATACCATTGCATATATGGTGAAGAAAGGGAAGAAAGTTTCAGAAGTGCAGGTGAAGATGGAAGAAAGAATTGCAGGGCAAAGCTATTTAAATTTTTCAAAGTCTGTTTTATATATGTTGCGGATGATGGTTTCTTTAATTTTTATTCAGAATTTCAGAGAAAAATAGTGAGGTACAAAAGATGACTGTTATATTGAGGATAATATTAATTCTGGCATCGGTGTTGATGCTTATCTATATGGTGCGAAAGGTACGAAAAAGTAAAGTGCAAATTGAACGAACCGTGTTTTGGATTGTTTTTGGAATATTTATTATAGTGATTAGTATTTTTCCTAAAGTAATCTATTGGACGGCATCCGTGTTAGGGATTCAATCGCCGGCAAACCTTGTATGGATTACTGTTATTTTTATACTTTTAGTAAAACAGTTTATGACTACATTAGAACTTTCAGAACTGGAAACGAAATTTAAGAATCTTGTAGAAGAAATTGCATTAAAAAGATATGAAGAAGAAAAGGATAGTGACAGATAATAAAAAAGAAAGTCCTGTGATACGGTTTCATACGTATCACAGGACTTTTTAATATAATCGATTTAATAAAAATTTATATACCAGGAATCCAGGCACCGGAACCATTTACATAATAAGAACCGATACGGGTGTTGACTGCCATAGCGCCGGAGGCGGTCAGGTAGTACCAAGTACCGCCGAGATTGATCCATCCGGTTGCCATAGCACCGGAGCCAGTGAGGTAATACCAGGTATTGCCAAGTTTCAGCCATCCGGTAACCATCCAGCCGGACTGATCAAAGTAATACCACTGTCCGTTAATATATTCCCAGCCATTGGTAGTGTAGCTGCCGTCCTGATGACGATACCACCAGCGGGAACCGTTCTGGATCCAGCCGGCAGTGTATTTTACTTTGCCGGGAACCCATGCACCGGATGCGTTGACATAGTAGGAACCGATCCAGGTGTCAGCCGCCATAGCACCGTTAGAATACATATAATAGTAAGTATTATTTATGATATGCCAGCCGCTGCCATACATGGCACCATTTCCGGCAAAATAATACCAAGTACCACCGAGATTGATCCAGCCGGTAGCCATTGCTCCGGATGAAGTCATATAATACGTTGTATTTTTCAATGTAAGCCATCCAATGTGCATGCTGCCATCGGCGTTCAGGTAATACCAGGAAGAACCTAGCGAAAGCCAACCGGTAACCATATATCCCTTGCTATTAAAGTAATACCATTTTCCATCAATTAATTCCCATTGATTTACAGGAGAGGAGCCATCGGAACGTACATACCAATATCCGGCAGAATCTTTTCGCCAGTTTGCATTGTGATAGTTTGGAATCCATGCACCATCACTTCCAAAATATTTATTGTTGATCCAGGTAGATACAGCCATTGCACCGTTTGAACCAAAATAATAAGTGGAACCATTAATAGTAGCTTCACCAGTATACATTGCACCGTCTTCTCCGAGATAATACCAGGTTCCATTTTCTTGCAGCCATCCGGTCATCATCACACCGTCAGAAGGATTCATATAATAGTATTTACCATTGCTGAGAATGCAGCCAGTTGTCATGATACCGGAGGCGTTCAGATAATACCAATTAGAATTATCAAGAAGGAACTGATTTTTTAACGGAAGATACGAATTGTTAAAATAGTAATTATTTCCATATATATCACGTTTCCAGCCAGTACAATTAGTAAGATACCCGTTTTCGTAATATGCAACGGAATATGGATAAGCTACAGTTCCTACAGCAACGGTACGGTTTCCTTTTGTAATATTGTTAGAAAGTGGTTTACTGAGATGAAATACTAATGCATCCTGCTGATTCGCATACCATCCGGTTACATATAATGGGGTAGTATGCCCAAAATCCCCTCTGCCCATAGAGAGGAGAGTATCAAAGGTACCACATTCATTTCCAAAGGTGTCATTACTGACATAGGCATAGTTTCCTGTCATGACTGTGACATCAGGGCTAAGAGAACGGATATAGCCATTTGTATTGGAACCATAGGAACCATGATGTCCCAGTTTCAACAAATTTACATGGCCAAGTTGTTTGGCTAATTCTGTCTCGGTTCCGATATAGTTGTTGATATCCCCCGATAGAAATGCTGTAGCATTTGTTTGCATAGAAGTCACTTTCACACCTAAACTGAAATAATTTGCATCAGGTTGAGGACGTGGAGCGTCATAATTCATAATTTCTATTTTGAGTTTATTTTTATCACCTAAATAGAAAACAGGTGCGGACACATGCCCGGTTTCATTTTCATAAACACTTCGTTGTCCAGATGCTGCAGATTGATTCTGATTGGCATTGGTCGGATCACTGTCAGTTCCGGCAACTACACGGTCGCTGGACGGAATACTTGAAGTAACCAGATTATCAGAAGTGCCTGAGAGAGAAGTATCTGCGTCTTCGTCCAATACACCGCTGTCGAGAGACTGCGTAAGAAAAGAGTCATCCATGTAAGCAGAAGTTTCAACAGATTCCTCCATGGATACGCAACTGAAATCATAATCGGAGTCACCAATCTTGGAGAAAGAATAACCTGCTGCTTCCGGCGTAACGATATACGTATAAGTGGTTTTATTATCATCGTATTTAGGAATAGACTGAAATTCATAATTCCACTGATTTTCGGATACTTTAGTAATAGAGCTTTTTTTTGAAGCAACACCAGAAGTCAAAGTCACAGATTGATCACTGGAATTTCCCCAGGATAGGGTGATGGAAATTGTTTCTGGAGGTGTACTCGAAGGTGTGTTTGTGTTCTGTGTGGAAACCTCGGTGACTGGAGTTACTGCTGTTGAAACGGTTGCAAGTGAAATTGCGACATTTGGTGTTTCATCAGTAGTGGAAAGATTCGTTGTGTTTTCAGAAAAAGTTTCCAGAACAGTATTGTCATTTTGCGCAGTTGGTTCTTCTGTATCAGTCGGATCGGCTGGTTCTGCATCCGGGTCGGAAGTATCAGCATTGGAAGAATCTGGAGAAACATCAGAGTCAGTACTGTCAGATTCCTGCGCAGGGATATCAGGTGGATTGTCCTCTTTAGGTTTGGTATCCGTATCCTGAGTGGCCGGATCAGTTGGTGCAGGTTCCTGAACTTCTTCGGTTTCTTCCGTTTCGTCAGGCTGTGTCCAGATAATACTTCCCTTTACAGTAACTGTTTCAGGATAGAGTGGTGCATCGGTATTAAAATACTGAATTAACGTTGCGCCTGTTTCTTTGGCGGCAGAAATCATGTGATCGTATACATAGAGATTATCCCATAGATGCGTAGAATCCGTTACATCTGCGTCGGAATAAGGCTCAATGTAGACACGTTTGGGATGAAATGCACGAATAATCTCATCCGCAGATCCAATATGATCACTGTGAGGATGTGTGCCGATGTAAAATTCAAAATTGTCCTGATTTACGCCTAATTTATTGAGATAAGCAATCACTCGATCCTCATAACCGTTTCCTTTGATAACCGGGCGGGCAGGATATCTTGAATCACTTCCATCAGGATAATCATTATCCTCTCCGGAATCTACCATACCAAATTTACCATCACATTCCAGAAGAATCGCATCCGTATTATCCGGTAAGGTCAGAAAATGAACAGTTCCGTCTGTACTGTGAAATTTACCATCAGTAGAAGCGGCCTGAACAGTTTCTGTTCCGGAAGGTGAAGCAAACACCAGACTGCCAGCAAGGCAAAGTGTAGAAAAACCACACAACAGGTGCTTTAATTTGTTTTTCATAATGTTTTAATCAACAACTCCTTTCTGAAAAAAGAACACGCTGCAATAAGAAAATGCGCAACGTGTTTCGGTATTCGTTCTTATTATAACAGGTGCATTAAAAAAAACAAGGAGTGATACAAAAAACGTAAGAAAAAGGCAGAACAGAATTTTGAGAAATGATTGAAAGTAGTGGGGCAAAATGTTATAGTAGTGTACGGTCAATTACCAGATAGAGTAAGAAAATAGAGAAAGAAAGGGAGAAAATGAAAGATCTAAAAAAGGCTTTAAAATGGATATGGATACCTATAATTTCGTTGCTTATAGGAATTACAGGTGAACTTGTGTATAATCTTCCGATTGATAAACAGAATGATTATACATACATAGATATGGAAGACATTAGTGCAGAAGGTTTTCACTTAATTAATGGAAGCAGCTATATTTCAGATGGGAATGTGGCAACTTTAACGATAAATTTTGAAAAACAATATGTGGATAAATTTACTTATGAATTTGAGTATGATAAGATAAATTCATTTGGGTGCAGCATCGTTGTAAGAACGTATCCAGATGGACAGAACGCTACAGAAAAAAATATCGAAGACAGAAATAACTATATACTATCTAAATCAACAGTCAATGTACACGCTGTGGCAGACCAAATCAGAATAGTTACACCCGAGGGGAGCAGTCCTGTAACAATTTCCAAAATTGCAATAAACAATACAGAAAATTATTCTGTTTTTAGAATTGTATTTGTAAGTCTGTGTACCTTTTTTGCATGTATAATATGTATTTGCTGGAAAAAGAAAATAGTTATTCCATTGGAGTTGGCTTTTTTAGTGATTACATTATTGGTGGGAGGTTTAAGCGTAACGGCATTGCCTTCTCATAAGATAGGCTATGATGAGGAAATACATTTTGGAAGAGCTTATTTTTGCGGAGATACACTATTAGGAAAAGAAACCGTGACTTCGCCGTATGGAGTGCAGGAACTGTATTCTACATGGCTGTCGAACTGGCCACTGGATCTTCCACAGTCGGAGGAAGAGAGAAAAGAAGAAAATATTTACAGAAATGAAGCGGCAGATTATACAAGAGAAAATAATGGTGATGGATATTGGAGAGAGGATTCAAATTATACGCTAGGGATGGGAATAGTAGCATATATACTTCCGTATCTGTTTATAAAATTTGGAATGCTTCTGAAATTATCGTTTGTGTATATTTATAAAATGGGAAGATTTGCTAATGTATTATTATATGCATTCCTTGGTTTTTTTGCGATTCGACGAATCCCAACCGGAAAAAGAATATTACTGCTGTTTGCATTGATGCCAACAGCAATGATGTCAGCGATAACCTATACATATGATGCATGGGTAAATGGATTCAGTTTCCTTGCTATGGCATATCTTCTTGGAATGTGGTTTGACAGAAAAAAGAAAATAACATGGAAAGAATACATTATAACGGTAATAGCTTTTGTTTTGGCAAGTATGCCAAAGGCAGTTTACATTCCGCTGATACTGATTGTGTTACTGATTCCAAAGGAAAGATTTGAAAATAAAAAGCAAATGTATCTGATGAAAGGAATTGTGATAGGGGCGTTCCTGATCATGTTGAGTTCGTTTGTATGGCCGACGGTTTCAACAACACAGATAGAAGGCGACAGCAGAGGTGGAGATACCAGTGTTTCAGAACAGCTGAAATATATTTTCACACATCCGATATACTACAGTAAACTTTTAGTTGGAAGCATAGGAAAAACTTTCTACTCTTATACAATAGGACAGGATGGCCTGGCAGGCATGGGACATTTCAGAAATGTTGCAAATACATATCTGATAGCAGTATCTATAGCATATACTGTTGGAACTGATTGTACGGATGAGAAAACGGAAGATATGAAATTGTGGCAGAAATTCAGCGTATCAGTTATTGGGTTTGGTGTTATGTGCCTGATATGGACAGCACTTTATCTGAGCTTTACTCCTGTTGGATTAAGCCAGATCAATGGTGTACAGGGAAGGTACTATATACCAATTACTATTTGGCTTTTATGGATCTTAAGAAATAAAAAGATAGTAAACAAAATGAATCCGGCAAGGGATCGTCTTGCTGTAATTGCATTAAGTATGGGAATTTTATTACCGATAATTTATACGAATATAATAGCAGCAACGTTTTAGCGAAAAGAGGACAGAATATGATTATTCTGTCCTCTTTTCTTAAGAGAGATACTACTTGTTCATTACAAAGAAAAGTGGTATAGTAAATTAGAGTAATTGTGTGTAAGCAGAATTATGCATATGATAAATAAAAATAAAGAGAGGAATATTGTCATGGGAAAAATTAATGTAGAAACATGTGAGATTGAAGGACTGAAAGTAATTACACCAACTGTATTTGGTGATGAACGTGGTTATTTTATGGAAACATATAATTACAATGATTATAAAGCTGCTGGTATTGATATGGAATTTGTACAGGATAATCAGTCAAGCTCTAAAAAAGGTGTTTTAAGAGGTCTGCATTTCCAGATTAACTATCCACAGGATAAACTGGTACGTGTGGTAAGCGGTGAAGTTTTTGATGTAGCGGTAGATCTGCGTCCGGGTTCTGAAACATTCGGAAAATGGTTTGGCGTACTTTTATCAGCAGAAAACAAAAAACAGTTTTTTATTCCGAAAAACTTTGCACATGGATTTATTGTATTGTCTGATTCAGCAGAATTTGCATATAAGTGTACAGATTTTTATCATCCAAATGATGAGGGCGGTCTGAAATGGGATGATCCGGAAATCGGAGTAGAGTGGCCGATGCCGGAAGGTATGACAAAAGAAGAGCTGACTATTTCTGAAAAAGATCATAAATGGGGAAGCCTTGCAGAGTATAAAAATCGATAAGAGGAAGTTGAAATGGAAAAAAAGAAGAAAATCCTGGCAGGTATTTGTATTGTCGTTTTAATAGTTTTGAATGTACTGATTTTGGGGCACAAAGAAAATGTAAATGGTAATTACCAGCTACATCTTACTGTAAAAAGTGATATAGAACAGAATGTCCAGACCTATTATAGTACAGCCAGAGAAGTTTCAGAAGAAATGAGCCAGGTGGAGACCTATGATCAGATGGGAAGTGATCAGGAACTCATTTTTTCTGTTCCATTTCAGTGCAATATGGTGAGATTAGATATTGGTAATCAGCCAGGGTATGTTGAAATCAAAGATGTATATCTCGGCTACAAAGATGCAAAAGAAAACATTGCAGAAATTGAAAATCCGAAGTTAATAGAAGGACAACAGTTAGAAAGCCTGGAAGCAACAGATAGCGTATTGAAAGTTTGGACAAATGGTACGGATCCATATCTGTGGTTATCATTGGAAACAAGTCAATTATATCCGGTGTTGGAAAAAGATTGTATGCACAGAACAGTGGCTAAGAATATCATTATGCTGTTATTGATCGATGGCGGAGCAATTGTGGCATTCGTATTGAGAAAAAAAGCAATGATGCTTCCGCTGGAACTGTTTCAGAACAGAAAATTGATTCTCAGTCTTGCAAAAAATGATTTTAAAACCAAGTATGCAGGTTCTTATCTTGGAATTGTATGGGCGTTTGTACAGCCTGTGGTCACGATCCTTGTATACTGGTTTGTGTTTTCCGTAGGTCTGAAAGCGGGGAATGTATCAGATTATCCATTTGTGTTATATCTGGTTTCGGGAATTGTTCCATGGTTCTTCTTCCAGGACGCGTTGAATGGTGGAACGAATGCTTTGATGGAATATAATTATCTTGTAAAAAAAGTTGTATTCAAAATCAGTGTTCTTCCGATTGTAAAAATGATTTCAGCATTATTTGTGCATGTATTTTTTGTAGGATTTGCATTGATTTTATGTGCGTTGTACGGATATATGCCATCTTTGGCAACATTACAGATTATTTATTATTCATTCTGCACCTTTATGCTCACATTGGGTCTGGTATATGCGACAAGCGCAATTGTAGTATTTTTCAGAGATCTGACGCAAATTATCAGCATATTCTTACAGGTTGGAATCTGGTTGACACCAATCATGTGGGATGTAAATATGTTGAAAAATTACCCATGGTTAATTAGATTATTCAAATTTAATCCGATGTATTATATTGTTACCGGATACAGAGATTCTATGTTGGGACATGAATGGTTCTGGAATCATTGGGGATGGACAGCATATTTCTGGATCGTGACAGTCGTGCTTTTCATATTGGGATCATGGATTTTTAAACGGTTAAAACCACATTTTGCGGATGTTTTATAAAGAGAGGTTAATAAATGACAGATGTTGCGATTTCTGTAAATCATGTTAGTAAAGTATATAAATTATATGATAATCCGATGGATCGTTTGAAAGAATCCCTGGGATTATCCAGAAAAAAGAAATATAAAGAACATTATGCGTTGAATGGTATTTCTTTTGAAATCAAAAAAGGTGAAACGGTTGGTATTATTGGTACCAACGGTTCAGGAAAATCAACAATCTTAAAAATTATTACGGGTGTCCTGAATCCTACATCAGGGAGTGTTCAGGTAGATGGAAGAATTTCAGCATTACTGGAACTGGGAGCTGGATTCAACATGGAATATACAGGACTTGAAAATGTATATTTGAACGGAACCATGCTGGGATTCAGCAAAGAAGAGATTGATGCGAGGTTACAGGATATCCTGGACTTCGCAGACATTGGTGAATTTATCCATCAGCCGGTAAAAACATATTCCAGTGGTATGTTCGTCCGACTTGCGTTTGCAGTGGCAATCAATATTGATCCTGAAATCCTGATTGTCGATGAGGCGTTGTCGGTCGGAGATATTTTTTTCCAGTCCAAGTGTTTCCGTAAATTTGAAGAATTCAAAGAAAGAGGAAAAACGATTCTGCTGGTAAGTCATGACCTGAGTAGCATCAGTAAATATTGTGACAGAGTTATTTTATTGAATAAAGGAAATAAAGTAAGCGAAGGATCGCCGAAAGTAGTAGTTGACGAGTACAAGAAAATTCTGGCAAATAAATCAGAGGGTGTTGAAACAGAAACAAAGGAAGAAGCAATCGATACGCCGGATCAGGAAGTTCAGAATGAACAAAATGGTAAGTTTTCAATAAAAAATAACTGGAGTAAATCGTTTCCTTTAAATCCGGAATTTATTGAATACGGAACCGGAAAAGCAGAAATTCTGGATTTTCTGATCAGAGATTGTAATGGAAATATTACGAATCTTATTGAAAAAGACACGGAATTTGAAATCGAGATGAAGGTGAAATTTCATGATGCGGTGAGTGAACCGATTTTTGCCTATACGATTAAGGATATCCGGGGAACGGATCTTACAGGAACCAATACCATGTATGAGAATGCACCTGTAAGAGAGATGCACAAAGATGATGTGCAGGAGGTTGGATTCAGACAGAAAATGACATTACAGGGTGGGGAATATATGCTGTCACTGGGATGTACAGGATACTGTGACGGAGATTTTGAAGTATTCCACAGACTGTATGATATCTGTAATCTGAGTGTTATGTCGGCAAAGAATACGATCGGTTTTTATGATATTCATTCATCCGTTATATTAAAATAAAATGCTATCGGTGCAAGGAGAAAACAATGCAGGAAAAAATAGGAAATGTAGTGATACAGACACAGTATTATCCTGGACAGGATTTATACAGTGATGGTGAGATAGAGGATCGGATGCTGAAAATTGCACAGAAATATGGTGATATAGAATATAGTTCTGTTATAGCAGAAGAAAAAAGCTGGCCGATTCTTTATCATTTTTCTCATGTAAGGGAAAATATTGTAAACTGGTTACCAATCACTAAAAAAGATCATGTGCTGGAAATCGGTTCAGGTTGTGGAGCGATAACTGGTACGTTGGCAGAACAGGCCGGTCAGGTACAATGCATTGAATTATCTAAAAAGAGAAGCATGATTAATGCGTATCGGCATCGGGAGAAAACAAACATTAATATTCTTCTTGGAAATTTTGAAGAAATTGAGCCAAATTTAGTTGAAAAGTATGATTGGATCACGTTAATTGGTGTGTTTGAATATTCAGAAAAATACATTGGAACCAGCGAACCGTACAAAGAAATGCTGTTGAGAACTAAACGACATCTGAAACCGAATGGAAAAATTGTAATAGCAATTGAAAACCGTCTGGGACTGAAATATTGGGCAGGATGTACAGAAGATCATGTTGGAAAATATTTTGAGGGAATTGAAGGTTATGCAAATACAGAGGGAATCAAGACGTTTTCCAGAAAAGAATTAGAAAATATAATACGGAAAACTGGTAACTGGAAGATTGATTTTTATTATCCGTATCCGGACTATAAATTGCCAATGACAGTATATTCAGATAAACATTTGCCGAACAAGGGTGAATTAAATAACACAAGGTACAATTTTGACAGGGAAAGATTGCAGTTGTTTGATGAAACAAGGGTATATGATGGGATTATCAACAATGGACTGCTTCAGGAATTTTTCAATTCTTTTCTGGTGATTTTGGAGGAAAAAGCAGATGAATAAAATCATATATGCCAAGTGTTCTAACGAACGTGACAAACAGTTTTCGGTAAAGACGATTATTTATGAAGATGAGACGGGAAAGAAGAAAGTAAAAAAGTGTCCGGATACAAAAGAAGCTGAAAAGCATGTGCGTCAGATTTATCAGTGGTATCAGCAACTGGGAAGACAGTTTTCAGACACAAATATTGTAATGAATCGATGCGCTATAGCAGAAGATGGAGTGGAGCTGGAATATCTGGAAAAACCATCCATGGAAAGCATGCTTGATGAAATGCTTCTTGCAGGCGACAAGGAAAATTATGTTAAACTGGTAAAAAAATATCTGGAACAGTTACTTTCTACTCATCAGGATAAAGAATTTGTTATAACAGAAGACTTTCAGAAAGTTTTTGGAAATGTTGAGGTTCCTGAGGGAGAAAAATGCGGGGAACTGACAAATATAGATGCATTGTTTTCAAATATTTTGATCGTGAATGAAGAGACATGGTGTATGCTGGATTATGAATGGACATTTGATTTTCCGATTCCGGTGAAGTATCTCATATTCAGAATATTATTTTACTATATGCATGAACATGTGACCAGAGAGTGTATAAGTCAGTGGATCAGCATGGAAGAGTATGGAATCAGTGAATCGGATATTACTCTGTATAAAGAGATGGAACGAAATTTCCAAAAATATATTCAGGGATCGCGAGTTCCCATCCGGGATATGTTTGACGAGATTTCACCGGGAATCATTCATCTGGAAGATATGAAATATCTGGGAAAGGAAGCTTTAAGAAAGCAGTCCGTACAGATTTATCAGTCTGCGCAGGAAGTTGCGAATGAAAAAGATTCTTATTATCGGGAGATACCGAAATCGAACTGCTTCGAAATGGAAATTCAGATTCCGACAGATATACGCTACTTCAGAGTGGATCCATGTTCACAGAAGTGTCTGGTGCGAAATCTGAAAATCAGTGAAGCGGATTCTGAATGGAAGTATCTTACCAATGGAATAAATTTGGATGAAAGTACATTATTCTTTGATACAGAAGATCCGTGGATTCTTATGGAAGAACCGAACAAAATTGCAGGCAAAAAAATGAAGGTGTCGTTTGCAATTGAATATATAGATGAAAAAACGGTGTCTATTATAAATGATTTTCTTGGGGAAAAAGAAAAGAATGCTGTTTTGCAAGAAAGCGAAGCGGAACTGTGTCAGAAAATAGATGAGAACCGGAAGACGATTGAACTGAAACAGATCGAAAGAGATCAACTAGAGGAAAAAGTTCATCAACTGGAGATGCTGATAGAGCGAATGGAAAATACAAAAATCTGGAAAATGTACAGTAAGTATAAATCGATAGGAAAAAAGACGGGAGAAAAATAAATTGATTTATTGCAGTGTAGATGTAGGTAATTATGATTCTGTAGAAGATGTATATTCTATAGAAGGATGGGGGTTCCTTGATAATTTACAACAGGTGGATGTGCACGTAAGTACATTAGATGGAAAACCGGTAACATGCAATGTTGTTCGAAAAAAAAGACCGGATGTGGTACAGGTATATGCTGATCGACCAGTCGTGGAAGAATGCGGTTTTCGAATAGACATCACGGATATAGCGAAGATCATAAAGAACAAAGAAGATATTCGGATAGAGGTTCTTGGAAAAAATGAAGAGAAAACAGAATTTTCCTGGAACAATGAGAAGATTGTAGAAGATATCCGGAAAAAAACACTGATATATGATCTCGATGTATGTGAAATCCATGGTAAATATCTGGTTTTACAGGGCTGGTTTTTAAACAGAAAAGGAAAAGAAGAAATATATGTGTTGGACAGTCAAAATCAGAAAATTATGAATGAACAGTATCGATTAGTGCGACAGGATGTTAACGAGATGTTTCAGCTTTCAGATTCTGTAAAATGTGGATTTAACATAAAAGTAGAGATGAATCAGATAAAGACATCTGAAATTTATGTTGTTTTAAAGAACGAACTGGTTGATGATAAAGCTGAAATTAATGTAAAAAAAATGCGTTTTGAGATATCTACCAAAGGAAAGTTATGGAATGCATTGAAACCGGAACAATTCAGCACGAATATGGAATTTGTGCGAAAAGAAGGGGTACGGGCATTTGTTGAAAAGATAAAAAAGGAAATTAATCCACAATATTCCAACTACGATGCATGGATACGGGCGAAAGCGTTGTCAGGAAGTCAGAAAAAAGAGCAGAGAACTGAAAGTGGAAAATTTTCGTACAGACCGAAGATCAGTATTGTGATTCCTCTGTACAATACACCTATTCCATATCTGAGAAAGATTATAGATTCTGTTGTGGAGCAGACATATGATAATTGGCAGTTATGTCTGGCTGACGGAAGTACTACTACAGAAGTAGGAAATTTTATTAAAAACAGATATGGAAGAGAACAGCGTGTCGTTTACAGAAAACTTGAAAAAAACGGAGGAATTTCTGCAAATACCAATGAAGCACTTCGAATTGCAAATGGAGATTTTATTTTACTGGCAGATCATGACGATATTATTGTGCCTCAGGCATTATATGAAATTGTTAAAGTTTTAAACGAACATCCGAATACAGAGATTGTCTATACAGATGAAGATAAAATCAGTATGGATGGGAAAATGTATTTTGAACCAAATTTTAAGCCTGATTTCAGCATTGATCTGTTGCATTCGGTAAATTATATCTGTCATATTTTTGTTGTGAAGAAAACAATTGTCGATGAGATTGGAGAATTCCGTTCTGAATATGATGGTGCGCAGGATTACGACTTTATTTTGAGATGCTGTGAGAAAACAGAGCATATTTATCATATTCCGCAGGTTCTGTATCATTGGAGAGCACATCCGGATTCGACGGCAGAAGATCCGGAAAGTAAGAGATATGCATTTGAAGCGGGAAAGAAAGCGATTCAAGAACATTATTATCGGATTGGCTGGGACGCCGTTGTAGAAGATGGAGAGTACTTGGGAATATACAGAAGCAAATTTAAAATTTCAGGAAATCCTAAAGTCTCAATTATTATCTTGAATAAAGATCATATTGATGATCTGGATAAATGTATAAACTCTATTTTGAAAAAGTCTTCGTATCAGAATTATGAAATCGTTGTTGCAGAAAATAACAGTGAAGAAGAAGAAACGTTTGTTTATTACAATACAATATCCGAAATGGATGCCAGAATAAAAGTTGTATATTGGAAAGGTGAGGGCGGATTTAATTATTCTGCAATCAATAATTTTGCGGCAAAATCTGCCACCGGTGAATACTTTTTATTATTAAACAATGATATTGAGGTGATTTCAGAAGACTGGTTACAGGAGATGCTGGGCTATTGTCAAAGACAGGAAGTAGGTATTGTAGGAGCAAAATTGTATTATCCGGATCATACGATTCAGCATGCGGGTGTTGTTCTGGGAATGGGTGGAATTGCAGGGCATATTTTGTGTCAGGCAAGTGGCGATGAACCAGGATATAATGGTCGTCTGGTTAATGTGCAGGATATGACTGCAGTGACTGCAGCATGTATGATGGTAAAGAAAAGTGTTTATGAAGAAGTGCAGGGGCTGGATGAATCGTTTAAGGTGGCATTTAATGATATCGATTTTTGTATGAAAGTCAGGGAAAAAGGCTATCTGGTAGTATTTACTCCATATGCAGAACTATATCATTACGAATCAAAATCAAGAGGATTGGAAGATACTCCTGAGAAACAGATGCGATTTGCAGGTGAAATTAAAAAATTCCAGGAGAAATGGGAAGCAGAACTGAAAAAAGGAGATCCGTACTATAATCCTAATTTGTCTTTGCAGGAAGGAGATTGTTCACTGCGAGTATAAAACCGCAACTATATAGAGGGAAGAACTATGGCAAATACATTTTGTGTAGCAGAAAAAGACCGATTCCATCTCAAAGATAAAAACATTTATTATTTATATGGAACATGGCCAAAAGAAAGCAGAGCAGTAGCAACTTTAGATAAAACTGAAATTCCGGTACAGTTAAAACAGCAGGAACGGGTCAGTGCATTAGAACGCTTTCAGGATCTGGATCTGGTAGATTCTGTTCGGATTGAGATAGAAGTGCATCTGCCGGAAAAACTGGAACAGTATAAGAAACTGTCTGTTTACTTTGAAAAGAATGGAAAAAGAGAGTTATGGTTTGCAACTCCTGTCGGGCAATTGATAAAAAGACAGGGTATGCCTCAGTATTTCATTGAGAGTTCCGAAGTGGACCGGAAACTCGGCATCTGCCGGGTGCGTGGCTGGGCAGCTTATACGAAACCGCTAAAAGTTTATCTGGAGAATTCCCGCGGAAACAGAATTCCATGTGAGATCCAGCACCTGAAACGTGTCGATGTACAGAACCAGTATCCGGAGGCAGAGGTAGGAGAAAAATGTGGGTTCTTTTTTGAACTGCACTACCAGCAGCTGAAAGAATTTTATATTGTTTTTGAGGCAGGTTCGATACGGGTGAGAAGACAGATTCACCTGCAGCCGGTACAGCTTGCCGCAGAAAAGATGAATGAATACTGCAAAAAGGGCAGCCGTTATCTGAAACTGCACGGTCCGGCAGCACTTGCCCAAAAAGTGGTCGGAAAAGTGAAAAATAAAAATAAAGCCGCTGTGATCTATCAGAAATGGCTTCCGAAACATCTGCCAAGTAAAGCAGAACTGGAACACCAGCGAAAAGAACATTTTTCCTGGGAACCGACCTTCAGTGTGGTTGTACCGCTTTATAAAACACCGGAAAAATATCTCCGTGCGCTGGTGGAATCTCTGCAGGCGCAGACTTATGGCAAATGGGAACTCTGCCTGTCTGACGGAAGCGGTGCGGATTCTCCGATTCGGGAACTGTTAAAACAGTTACAGAAGGAAGAGAGCAGAATCAAAGTCATCGATCATCAGGAAAAGTTACAGATATCAGAAAATACGAATGCTGCGATCGAGGCGGCAACGGGTGAGTTTGTGGTATTTGCGGATCATGATGACGAACTGACGGCACATGCCCTGTATGAGTGTGTGAAAGTACTGAATGAGAAACCGGAAACAGAGGTTCTATATTCGGATGAAGATAAGATGACGATGGACGGACACAAGTTCTTCCAGCCACATTTCAAACCGGATTATAACGTGGATCTGCTGTGTACGGTCAATTATATCTGCCATTTGTTTGTGGCGAAGAAAACGTTGATTGATGAGATCGGAATGTTACGCAGAGAGTTTGACGGAGCGCAGGATTATGACTTTATCTTCCGTTGTGTGGAACATGCGGGAGCGGAAAAGATCCATCATATTCCGAAGATCCTGTATCACTGGCGATGCCATGAAGATTCCACATCGGAGAATCCGGAGAGCAAGCTGTATGCATTTGATGCGGGACAACGGGCGGTGCAGGCGCATTATGACCGGATCGGTGTTAAAGTGGAAGTGAGCAAGGGAGAGTTCCTGGGACTCTATCGGACAAAATTCCTGCGGGATTATGATCCACTGATCTCGATCATTATTCCGAATAAAGATCATATTGATGATCTGAAACGGTGTATCGATTCAATCGAAGCAAAATCCACATATACCAATTATGAATATATTATCGTGGAGAACAACAGCGAAGAAAAAGAAACTTTTGCATATTACGAGCAGCTTGAAGCGGTTAATCCGAAAGTGCATGTGGTGTATTATAAAGGCCACTTTAATTATTCTGCCATCAATAATTTCGGTGTGCAGTATGCCAAAGGAGAGTATTTCCTGCTACTAAACAACGATACCGAGATCATCAACGACGATTGTTTGGAGGAACTGCTTGGTTACTGTACCAGAGAAGATGTGGGTGCTGTGGGTGCGAGACTGTATTACGAAGATGATACGATCCAGCATGCCGGCGTGGTCATCGGTTTCGGTGGAATCGCCGGACACTGTTTTGTACAGCAGAAGCGTGGATTTACCGGGTACTGCCACCGGATCATCTGTGCACAGGATTACAGTGCGGTGACTGCGGCTTGTATGATGGTAAAACGGGAAGCGTTTGAGAAAGTCGGTGGTTTGAGTGAAGAACTGCAGGTGGCATTTAACGATATTGATTTCTGTATGAAACTTCGACAGGCAGGATATCTGATCGTGTACAATCCATATGCGGAACTGTATCATTACGAATCCAAATCCCGAGGACTGGAAGATACTCCGGAGAAAGTGGCAAGATTCAATCAGGAGATTGCTACGTTTGAGAAACGCTGGCCCGATATCCTGAAAAACGGCGATCCGTTCTATAATCCGAACCTGACCCTGGATAGCCAGGATTTTTCACTGAAACGATTATAAACAACCAAAAAAGCGGGTGCATGGTGGAAATGTACCTGCTTTTTTAAAAGAAAGGTGGAAAAGATGAATATAGAAAAGCTATGGAACAAGTACAAAGACATTATTCCGTACGGTGTCTTCGGCGTTCTGACAACGCTTGTTAATATTGTGAGTTATTGGATCTTTGCGCATCCGTTTGGCTTATCGGTTATGGTGAGTACTGTACTTGCATGGATTTTATCGGTTCTGTTTGCATATCTTACTAACAGAAAATGGGTATTTCACAGCGAAGCCAGTACAAGGGAAGAAATAGGGAAAGAGATAGTTTCGTTTTTCTCCTGTCGTCTGGCTACGGGAATACTGGACTGGGCATGTATGTTTATTTTTGCTGATCTGTGTGGATTCAATGACGTATTGATTAAATGTGCGGCAAATGTACTTGTAATCATCTTGAATTATGTGGCAAGCAAACTGGTTATTTTCAGGCATAAAGGGTGATGGAATGAAAAAAACAGTAAAAACAGTGAAAAAAGGATATGCAATATGGATTTTTGTACTTCTGGTTTTTGTATTTTATCTTTCCTGGGCGCTGGCGGCACCGTTCGATGCCTCACCGGATGAAAGTATGCGTTACCAGATCGTCGAATTTATTGTAAAGCATGGAACCTTGCCGGATGGACGGGATCCGGAGATACGGAATGCCAACTGGGGCATCTCCTATGCGTTTAATCCAATTCTTCCTTATATGGCAGGAGCAGTATTTGCAAAGGTTGTGCAGGTATTTACGGACAGTTTTCGGGCTACGGTGATTGCGGCGCGTATGGTGAATGTTCTTCTGGGATGCGGAATGGCATGGTTTACCTGGAAGATAGGAGAACTGTTATTTCAGAAAAAAGAGACAGGAAGGCTGTTTGCAGTTCTGGTGTGCTTTCTTCCGGGAACCTGTTTTCTGTTTTCTTATATCAATACGGATGGACTGGCACTTCTTACGACAGCCTGGATCCTGTACTGCTGGTGCAGGGCGTGTAAGGAAGGCTGGACCCTGAAAGTCTGTGTACAGATGGGAATTGCCATGGGATTGTGTATGTTGTCTTATTACAACGCATATGGATATCTTCTGATGAGCGCCGTATTTTTTGCAGGCTGCATGATGAAGTGTGGAGAGCAGAAATGGGACTGGCAGCAGCTGCTGAAGAAAGGCTGCCTGATGCTGGGAATTGTCTTTCTTGTGGCCGGATGGTGGTTTATCAGGAGCGGAATCCTGTATGACGGAGATTTTCTGGGAATGAAAACCTCTTCCATCTATGCGGAAAAATACGCGATCGATGAGTTAAAACCTTCCAATCGGGTGCTTCCGGTGAATATGGGAATGAGCGTTCTGGATATGATATGGTGGGTACCTGGAGAATGGCAGCATAACTGGCTGGTTACGGTACTGGTAAGCTTTGTGGGAACGTTCGGACATCTTGATATTTTTATGCCATATCTGTGGAGTAAAGTGTATCTGATCGTGTTTGCAGTGGGAATTCTCGGAAACAGCTGGAGACTGCGTCGGGAATTTTGTCTGACCACGGAATTTGTAAAAAAAGAGAAAAAAGCCGATGCAGATGGAATTCTTATCACTGAGATATGGAGAAAAAACAGATGGTGGAATATGAGAAACTGGATGCATATCTGTATGGTGGGAACTATGGTGATACCGGTTGGATTGCTGGTGTATTATGCTTATGCAAGTGATTTTCAAGCGCAGGGACGCTATATCATGCCGATGGCGCTTCCATTTTTCTATTTTGTGACACTTGGATATGAAAACTGGAGTGAAAAACTGATCAGAAATGAAAAAATAAGCATATGGATCTGCAGGATCGGACAGGGGACAGCAGCAATTTCTGTATTGCTGACGTATGTGCTGGTATATCGGGCGGCTTATTAAGAATAACTATAAAAAATGAGCTTATACAGGAAAAACTGATTTCTGTATAAGCTCATTTTTTGTGCTTATTTTGTTTTTGGATAGTCAGGCATCTGGTTACGATAAAGGACTTCTTTTCCATCCAAAGACGGGATGGTCATAGAAGTGAAAAATTCATCGGTAACCTGATCCAGTTTTTTTCTGGACGGACAGGAGATATAGTACAGTGCCACATAAGGATTCGGTCCGTGGGCAATGACAGATTCTCCTTCGTGATAAAAAATCCATGGCTTTTCTACCGCAGAATGAGATGCCAGTTTCTGCGGAACGGAAAGATCACGAATCTGTAACAGGCGTCCCTGAAAATACAGGACAGCTCCGTGGCAAATCGGTTTTCGTGGATCGTGCTGATCCAGCATCTGTTCCAGTGCGGGACCATCATACAGGTAATTTAACAGCAGATCCTCGATGGAGAACCCGTATACCATATCGGTCAGTTCGTGCTCATAGCCGAAGAATCGGGCTGCAATCTCACAGACCTGGATGCCGTTTTCCGGTTTCCAGAAAAACTGCATGGATAACGCCCCCTCTTTCTGTCCGGTTTTGTCGGCGTAGCACTGTAAAAGATCGGTTGCCGGAGCAACCACCTGTTCATACAGACAGGATGGATAGACATTTCGGGTGCTGATCGGGATCTCACCCGGTCCGATGTCCGTCTTTTCGCGATCTGCGATGCTGATCACATGGACTTTTCCTTTATGTACCCAGGTCATCATATTAAATTCGTAACCGTCGTTATATTCTTCTACGAGAATCTCAGGAAGATCGGTGAAAGAAGCGGTTTCAGTGATTGCCTGTTTCAGTTCTTCAAGATTGTGTACCACATAGATGCCGCGGGAGCCGTATTTATCCAGTGGTTTTGTCACCAGAGGAAAATGCAGGTGAGCGATCAGCTCCGGAGCCAATCCGGAAGTGGGGATTTTTGCAAAACCAGGGGAGGGAAGACCGAGTTCTTCGAGCAGTCCCCGGGTGGCGGATTTGTCACGATACCAGGGAAGCTGTTCCGGGTTCAGATAGCAGGGAAGACCTGCTTTTGCGGAAATCTTCACCATACATTCCAGCAGAAGATCGGAAAACGAGGTGAGAATTCCGTCCACCTGTTTTTCTTTACAAAGGGCGGCGATTCGGTCCGTATCGGTGACCGGGATCACATAAGATTCGTCTGCAAAGGCACGTGCCGGACCGTCCGGGTATCCGTCACAAACGATGGTATAGATGCCCCGGGCTCTGGCTTTCTGCACCAGCTGTTCAAATTCCCCGAGGGTTCCGAGAATCAGTAAACGTTTATTCATAATAATCCTTTCTTCTAGAGCGTGTCTGAAAAAGGCTTTTCGCAAACTGGGGTTTGCAGATTGCGGAAATGATTTTTCAGACACGTTCTAAGGTTCCAGTGCATGGATCACGTCTGCGATCCGCTGCATCTCTTCGTTTCCGTAACGCTGGTCGCAGGGGAGCGGGAGAATGTCTGCCGCCCACTGATATTCGTAAGATTCGGGTGCACAGTCCCGGATTACGTTGGACCAGTTGGTTGGAACAAAGATTTTTTCTTTCGCCAGGGCTTTTCGCAGTGCAATTCCGTTTTTATGATAATAAGGATAGGCGAAGGGTCCGTCCGGTGTCACGCGGGTAAAAGGTGAATCGGAGGGAAGCAGTTCTTTCAGAAATCTGTAATTTTCATTCCGTTTCTGACGGATCTGTTCGTAGTCGATGGCTTTTAACAGATTCTGTGTCAGGCGGGACATGGTGAGAATCTCCATATGATGATAGGTCGCAGCGTTGTCTAACATTTTCTGATAATACGTTCCGGCATCTTTTTCAAAACGGCCGAGAATATGTCCCATACGTTCCGCAGAGACATCCTGCTCTTTTCCGGCAGTGAGCGTGGCATCTGTGGAAAGATAGGCACCGTCACTCAGCCCGAAAAATTTGCGGCAGGAATAAAGAGTATCCACGCCGGGAAGTGGATGCTGAAAAAAAGCGTGGGTGTGATCCACGATAATATTTTTATAGTATTTTTTATAATAAAGAATCTTTTCATCCGTCAGCTGCCCGTAATAATTGACCAGATAGAGGTATTCCCTTGGATGAAGGGAAAGGTCGGGAGGAAGAGCCGGCGTAAGATCCTCATTCAGCGAATAGAAGTTCACGTGGATTCCCTGCCGCAAGCAGGCATCAATCACAGAGTCACAAAGGAAAAACGGAAGATAGAGCGTTTCAATCTTCCGGGATTCCAGCAGCCAGCAGAGGGCTGTACGGCCAAGATTCACTTTTACAAGATCAGGATAGTATTCTTTCCCGTGGAAAACTTCCAGTTCCAGATATCCACCAATTTCCTGTTTCATACAATCCTCCTGTCAGACATCTTTTCTACGGATGACATAATGCGGCATTTTCTTGGATTCGTTCAGAATATTCATCAGATAAATCCCCATGATTCCAATGGAAAGCAGGGTGATACCGAAAAATGCCAGCAGTACGAGCATCAGGGAAGTCCAGCCTTCCACGGAAACACCGTAGACGAAATAGCGGATCAGGAAAAAGATTCCAAGTGCCACACTGACCAGAAAACTGCAGATGCCGAGATCACGTACCAGAAGCAGCGGGAATGCGGAGTGGGAAGTGATATCGTAAAGCAGGTCTCTGACCAGACGGCGGAAAGAATAACCGCTTTTCCCGTAGGCTCTTGCATCATGATGCACCGGTACATTGATGATACGGTTGGAACTTAACACCAGAAGATTGCCGATCTGCGGAAGATAGGTGTTTGTCTGCAACATGGCTTCCACGAGGAAACGGCGGATCAGACGAAAACTGGTGATCTGCAGATTCGGGTCTTTTCCAAGCATTTTGGAGGTGGCCCAGACAGATACTTTGGTTCCGAGACAGCGGATCGGTCCGTGCTTTCTGCCTTCATAGCTGGCGATGATGACATCCACATCATCCCGCTCTCTGATGGTGTTGATCAGCTTCGGGATCTCTTCCGGAGGATGCTGAAGATCATCATCCATGGTGATGATGAAATCTCCCTCCGCATGAGAGAATCCACACAGAAGAGCCGGATGCTGTCCGAAGTTTCTCGCCATCTGGATGATCTTCACACGGGGATCTTTCTGTCGAAGTTCTTCCATGATCTGGTAGGATCGGTCTTTGGAACCATCATCCACAAGGATCAGTTCAAAGGGTTCCTGCACGGTTTCACGGAAGACTTTCTCGAGACGTGTATAAAGTTCCGTTAAGGTATGTTCCGAATTATATACCGGAACAACAACAGAATATAAACTCATAGTATCTTGTATTTCCTTTCTTAAAGGGTTGTGTTCTGTGCTTCATCATATCATTTTCAATCCTTTATTTCAAGGTTTTCCGGGGAAACGGCTCACCTTGACAATGGATTTTACAACAGATATAATGGTGCAAGATCAACGCAGAAAAAAGTGGGGAGGAACAGCTTTGCAGTACAGAGAATACGATACGGAAATATTGAATCGAATCAAGGATGTGGAAAAACAGATTTTATGCAAATATATCGAAATCTGCGAAAAATACCATCTGCGTTATTTTGTGGCGTTCGGGACACTTCTCGGAACGGTGCGGCATAAAGGATTTATTCCCTGGGATGATGATATTGATGTGGGAATGCCGAGAGAAGACTATGAGAGATTCCTTCAGATTGCACAGAAAGAATGCGGGGAAGAGTATTTTCTTCAGACTGTGGATACGGATCCGGAATATCATCTGTATTTTGCAAAACTACGCATGAATCGCACTCGTTTTGTGGAAAACAGTCTGCAAAAGTCGGGAAGCATTACCGGATTCTATATTGATATCTTTCCTTACGATGAGATTTCTGATGATGAGGCAGAGATGGAAAAACAGCTGAACCGGGCGGTGCGTTGGGGCATGATCCTGAGTATCTATAAGGTCAAAGAACCACAGATCGGCCAGTACGGACCGGCAAAAGACTTTGTAATGCGATCCATCTGGCATATTCTGCATGGTGGAATGCATCTGTGCGGAATCTCTGCGGGAATGGTCTGGAAAAAGTGTAATCAGGCATTTATGAAGAAACCGGAGAAAGGGAGTTCTCGGATGACAACCTTTGCCGCAGATGCAAAAAAATGGATCATTGAGAAAAAAGAGATTGAACAGCTGGTGGATGTGCCTTTTGAGAATATCACTGTGAAGATTCCATGCGGATATGATGCCATCCTGACCAGATGTTACGGAGATTATATGAAACTTCCGGATGAAGAAGACAGGGTAAATCATATGCCTGTAGAGATTCAGTTTCCGGGAGAAGAGGTAATGACATTTGGAAAATGAAAATAAAGAACCCATCAGAGTATCGGTGATTGTTCCGGTTTATAACGCGGAAAGCTATCTTCGCATATGCCTGGATTCAATTTTACAGCAGTCTCTTGAGGAAATCGAGATCCTTGCGGTGGATGACGGGAGCAAAGATCACTCGGCGAAGATACTGAGAGAATATGAAAAAAAATACCCGGATAAAATCCATGTGATCTATCAGGAAAACCAAGGCCAGTCAGCGGCGCGAAATCATGCACTGGCGATGGCATCCGGAGAGTTCGTGGCATTTGTGGACAGCGACGATTACATAGGAAAGGATTTTCTGAAGAGAATGTATAACACTGCCATAGAAAAGAAGTCAGATATGGTGATGTGCAATTATACCAAGGTGACAGAACGGGGCGAGATCATACAGAAGTATGAGATCAATTATCAGGAAAAAGGGATTCGGATTCCATCTTATCTTTGCTGTAACCGTCTGGTAAGAAGACAACTGTTTGATACCTGGAAGATTCATTTCCGTGAAGGCGTGATCTGTGAAGATATTCCGCTGATCTTAAAACTGGAAGCCGTTGCTACAAATATTCAGACCATCGGGGACGGAGAATATTATTACCGTGCAAATCCCCAGTCGACAACATCTACGATCAAAAACCGGAAACTGGAGATGTGGCAGCTGCCTTTTGGAGAATTGCGTGATGCCATTGCATTCTGTACAGACAAAGAGCATCCGATGGATCCACTGAAACTGGAATTTTTTATCAGCAGGATCATGACGAGTCTGTTGTTTGATACGGGAAGAGGATGCCGCAAAGAGGTGAAGGACGGGATGTGCCGGGAAGTACAGGAAATCATGGAAACCTGTTTCCCACGATGCTATAAAAATCCCTACATAAAAGTGGGATATTTTCACCAGCTTCCGGCGGTACAAAGGATCGGACCGTGGATCTTTGTGTGTGCACTCCGGGTGCACGGACTGAAACTTCTGACAAAACTGGTAGGCTGAACAAAAAGGAAAAAATGGAAGAAAAAAAAGTATCAATACAAAAGAGTATTATCTGGAACTCGGCGGGAAGTATGGTATATCTGATCACACAGTGGCTGATCAGTGTACTGGTGGTCCGGCTGTCCGGAGTGGAAACAGCGGGAATCCTTACCCTTGCCATGTCGGTTAACAATGTATTTTACAGCATCGCTATGCAGGGTATCCGCAATTATCAGGTATCGGACATGAAAGAAAAATATACCTCCGGTATCTATGTGAGCAGCCGTCTGATCATCTGTATCCTTTCATTCCTGGTCTGTGTAGGTTATGCACTGATTGCCGGATACAGCTACGGATCGAGTCTGTGTATCGTTGCATACTGCCTGTTTAAGATGGCGGAGGCGTTCTACGATGTCTATGCCGGAATCTGTCAGAAAAAATGGCGGATGGACTGGATCGGAAAGTCCTGGATGGTGAAAGGAATCCTTTCATTTGTGGGATTTGTGGCGGTACTGGCAGTGACACAGAGTCTGCTGGCAGCCATTCTTGCTATGGCACTGGTTTCCTGGCTGGTGATCTTTTTGTATGATATTCCTCGGGCAAAGAAGCTGGATACCATAAAGATCCATCTGAAAGAGAAAAAAAATATAACACTGATGGCGGAATGTTTTCCGCTGTTATGTTACCAGACTATGTCATCGGTCATTCCGACGATCCCGCGTCTGGTCATGGAAAAACTTCTGGGAGGTGCAGCACTCGGTATCTATGGATCAGTCGCAGCACCCACAATGATCGTTCAGATGGGAGCATCCTATGTATTTAACCCGTTTATCACGCTGTTTGCCGAACAGTACAGCAGTGGAAATATCCGGGATTTCTGGAAAACCTTTCGCAAATGCATGGCAGCAATTGTGCTGATCAGTGTTGTCGCTCTGGGAGGAGGAAAGATCCTCGGACACTGGGGGCTGGAACTTCTGTACGGGGATGAGGTGGCAGCGCATGAAGATCTGCTGCTTCCACTTATCGGCTGTACGATCCTGACTGCCATCGTGTGGTTTTTATGTGCACTGCTTACGGTAGTGAGAGAAATCAAAGGACTGGTTATATGCAATGTGATCATACTTCCGGTCAGCTATTTTGGTGCGTATTTGCTGATTCAGCAATATGGAATGCAGGGCGGAAGTATTTCTCTGGCAGTGAGTTATCTGATTGAAATTGGCGCACTCTGGTTCTGGCTGTTACGGAAGGTCAAACAAAGAGAAAAACAACATATGGAACAATAAGAAAAAGTGCCTGTTATGAGGCACTTTTTTGCCTGTAATGCATATCAATAATTGCCAGTGGACCCAAGTTGATTGTAAGTGTAAATTGCAATAGAAAAGTATTCTTGAAGCGAAAGTATAAGAATGGTATAATAAGATGATATGGTATCGCTCGTAAAGACGATATACAAAAAAATAAAAGGAAAAAACAATGGAAAAAGTAAAGAATTACATACAGCTTCACTTGAATATTCTGCTGTTTTCCCTGACCAGCGTATTTTCCAAGATGGCATCCGTGCAGTATAACCGGCACGGGCTGGGAAGTATCTGGCTTTATGTGTTCCTGGCACTGATGATCGGAAACTGCGGAATCTATGCCATTGCATGGCAGCAGGTGATAAAGAAGTTTTCCCTGTCCACAGCCTATGCCAACAAGAGTGTGTACCTGTTGTGGTCGCAGATCTGGGCAGTGGTGATCTTTCATGAAAATCTGTCGGTACGGAATATTATCGGTATCCTGGTAGTTCTCACCGGCGTATGGGTGGTGCAGCGCTATGAATAGAATGTTTATGTTACTGATGCTGGCAGGCACATTTTTTACTGCCATCTCCCAGGTACTCTTAAAACAGAGTGCCAATAAAAAATACAGCAATCCGATGTTGGAATATCTGAACTGGCGGGTGATCGTGGCGTACGGGATCTTTTTCGGTGTATTGCTTCTGAACACCTGGTGTTATACAAAAGTAGATATGCGGTTTGGACCGGTGATCGATACGGCTGCGTATGTATTTGTTCTGATCTTTTCAAGAGTGATCCTGAACGAAAAGATCACAAAAGGAAAACTTGTTGGAAACTTGCTGATCATAGCAGGAATTTTGATTTATACGATGTGAGATGATACAAGACTCAAAAGTACGGAACAATCCGATATCAAAGCAAAACAATAACAGGAGTGAGAAGAGTGAGAATCAGTTTTAACCGCCCACCGTTTGTGGGAAAAGAAACAGAGTATATTAAAGAAGCCGTAGAAAAAAACGGTATGATCTGCGGAGACGGTCCATTTACCAAAAAATGTTCCCAGTGGATGAAGGACAGGTTTCAGACGAAAAACGTATTGCTGACAACTTCCTGTACCCATGCACTGGAGATGGCAGCGTTTCTGGCGGATATTCAGCCGGGAGATGAAGTGATCATGCCGTCGTATACCTTTGTATCCACCGCGGATGCTTTTGTTTTACGGGGAGCCACCTGCGTGTTTGTGGACATCCGTCCGGATACCATGAACATTGATGAGACAAAAATTGAGGAAGCAATTACAGAAAAGACCAAAGCAATCGTGCCGGTTCATTATGCAGGCGTCAGCTGTGCAATGGATGAGATCATGGCAATTGCGAAAAAATATAACCTGAAAGTGGTGGAAGATGCCGCGCAGGGAGTAAATGCTTTTTATAAAGGAAAAGCACTTGGAACAATCGGTGATTTTGGCTGCTACAGTTTCCATGAGACAAAGAATTATTCCATGGGAGAGGGCGGTGCGATTCTCTTTCAGGATGACAGATACCTGGAACCTGCAGAAATCTTACGGGAAAAGGGAACAAACCGCAGCCAGTATTTCCGTGGACAGATTGATAAATATACCTGGGTGGGCTATGGATCGTCCTATCTGCCAAGCGATATGAATGCCGCTTATCTGTGGGCGCAGCTGGAAGAGGCCGACAAGATCAATGATAAGAGATTGTCCATCTGGAACTTCTATCACGAAGAACTGAAAGAACTGGAAGACAAAGGGGTGCTGGAACGCCCGTATATTCCGGAGTATGCCACACACAATGCCCACATGTATTACATCAAAGTAAAAGATCTGAGGGTGCGTACAAAGCTTCTGGCTTATCTGAAAGAGCGTGGGATCCTGAGTGTTTTCCATTATGTTCCACTGCACTCTGCAACAGCCGGAAAGAAGTTTGGACGGTTCCATGGCGAGGATGTTTACACGACAAAAGAGAGCGAACGGCTGTGTCGTCTGCCGATGTACTACAGTCTGTCCCTGGAAGAAGCAGCGGAAGTGGTAAAAGCGCTGAAAGAATTTCCGGAGTATGAGACGATAGAAGACAGGTAGCTATTCAGAGGGCAGAAACTGTTAACCGGGAAGACACTGGACAGTTACGAAAGCAGATAAGAGGCAACAGAAAGGAGTATCGATGAGTTCAGGAAACTGGATGCGTTATCTCAAAAAGATAAAACCGTATACGATAAAAAAGGGGATCCGCTATCTGAAACATTACGGACCGAAAGAGTTCTGGGTGCGTCTGTGTGAGCGGATGGAGCCGGAAGAAGTGCCTTATGGTCCATGGTTTGAGAATCACAAACCTTCGGAAAAAGAACTGGAAGGGCAGAGAAGGAAACAGTGGAAAAAACAGCCACTGATCAGTGTGGTTGTTCCGGCATATAAAACACCGGCGAAATTCCTGCGGGAAATGATAGAATCACTGGAGGTGCAGACCTATACAAACTGGGAACTGTGTATCGCCAATGCAAGCCCCGAGGATGCAGCGATGTCGGAAGTACTCCGGGAATACACCTCGAAAGATGCCAGAGTAAAAGTGGAGAATCTGAAAGAAAATCTTGGAATCGCGGAAAATACGAACGCAGCGATGGAGATGGCAGCCGGAGAATATACCGGTCTGCTTGACCATGACGATCTGCTGGCACCACAGGCACTGTACCGGATCGTGGAAGCACTGAATCAGAGCAGAGAAGAGCCGGATGTCTTTTATTCGGATGAAGATAAAGTAACGACGGATCTGAGCGAACATTTTCAGCCACATTTCAAACCGGATTTTAATGTGGATCTGTTAAGATCCAATAATTATATTACACATTTCTTCGTGGTGAGAACCAGTCTGATCCGTCAGGTGGGCGGGTTCCGCAGAGAGTATGACGGGGCACAGGATTATGATTTCATCTTCCGTTGTACGGAGACTGCGAAGAAGATCTGCCATATCCCGGAGGTGCTGTATCACTGGCGGACGCATCAGGCATCCACGGCGGACAATCCGGCAAGCAAGATGTATGCGTTTGAGGCGGGAAAGAGAGCTATTGAAGCACATCTGAAACGACAGGGTGTGGAGGGAACCGTGAGTCATACGAAAGATCTTGGTTTCTATCAGGTGGAATATCCGGTGCAGGGAACCCCGCTGGTGTCTGTCCTGATCCCGAATAAAGATCAGAAAGATACGTTGAAACAGTGTCTGGATTCGGTATTTTCCAAAACTACATATTGCAATTACGAAGTAATCATCATAGAAAATAACAGCCAGGAGAAAGAAACCTGGGAATATTATGAAGAACTGAAAAAACGGAATAACGTAAAAATTGTGATCTGGGAATCCGGATTTAATTATTCAGCCATCAATAATTTCGGAGAAAAATCGGCTTCCGGAGAGTATCTGCTGTTTTTGAATAATGATGTGGAAGTGATCAATCCTCACTGGATGGAAGAAATGCTGGGGAACTGCCAACGGAAAGAAGTGGGTATCGTGGGAGCAAAACTGTATTACCCGGACGATACGATCCAGCATGCTGGAACAATCATCGGAATCGGCGGGATCGCCGGTCATGCATTCTTAAATATGCCACGTTCGAGAAGTGGGTATCTTCACAAAGCATCTTTGCAGATGGATCTGAGCGCAGTGACTGCCGCGTGTATGATGATGAAGCGAACTGTTTTTGAAAGTCTGGATGGATTTGAAGAAGCACTGACAGTGGCGTTTAACGACGTGGATCTTTGCCTGCGGTGCGTGAGAGCAGGATATCTTGTGGTCTATAATCCGAGGGTGGAATTATATCATTACGAATCCAAATCCAGGGGATCGGAGGACAGTGAAGACAAAGTGCGCCGGTTCCAGCAGGAGATAGAATTTATGCGGACCAGATGGATCGATTTGTTAAAGCAGGGAGATCCTTATTATAATAAAAACCTTACGTTGAGCAAATGGAATTATTCGCTGCGTGCGTAAGGAAGGAGATACCATGAAGAAGATAACTGTTGTGATTCCTAATTTTAATGGGATACAGTATGTAGAACGTTGTCTGGACAGTTTGAAACGACAGACTTTTTCTGAATTCGATGTGATATTTGTGGACAATGGTTCCGTAGATGGGAGCAGAGAACTGACAGAAGAAAAATATCCATGGGTACGGGTAATTGCACTTGCGGAAAATACTGGTTTTTGTAAAGCAGTGAATATCGGAATTGAAGCAACACAGACACCATATGTAGTACTGTTAAATAATGATACCGAGGCAGAGCCCGATTTTCTGCTGGAACTGTATCGGGGAATTGAAAGGAAAAAGAATGCTTTTTCTGCAGCTGCTCGGATGCTGCAGTTTCATGATCGGGGAAAGATAGACGATGCCGGAAATTATTATAACTGTCTTGGCTGGGCGTTTGCGCTTGGGAAGGGAAAACCGGAAGAAAAATACAGAAAAGAGCGGAAAATATTTGCTTCCTGTGGCGGAGCTGCTATTTATCGGACAGAACTGGTAAAGCAGCTGGGAGGATTTGATGAGGAACATTTTGCGTATCTTGAGGATATTGATCTTGGATATCGGGCACAGATAGCAGGGTATGAAAACTGGTATTTGCCGAAGGCAGGGGTGTATCACGTGGGAAGCGGAACTTCAGGATCACGCTATAATCAGTTTAAAATCAGATATTCTTCCAGAAATAATGTTTATATGCTTTATAAAAATATGCCATTGCTCCAGATTTTATTGAATCTGCCTTTTCTGGTGCTGGGATTCACTGTGAAACTTATATTCTTTGCTTCAAAGAAATATGGGCGGGAATATGCAGCAGGGATTAAAAATGGTTTTTCACTGTGTAAAAAAGATAAAAAAGTACCGTTTTTTTGGAAAAATCTTCCTAATTACGGGAAGATTCAATTGCAGTTGTGGATCAATGTGATACGGAGATTTGACGTTACTGTTCACTGGTAATATCACGCGAGGTGTTTTTTGCGAGCGAAGGTCACAGAAAACCCGAGACATATCGCGCGA
>OLNH01000318.1_pt1 | contig 46064 bp, 47 predicted proteins | sample 1643101 | NCBI WGS metagenome assembly OLNH01 (sample SAMEA3136758, study PRJEB25190) | human gut metagenome | biome: human gut; feature: human-associated habitat; material: faeces | place: Austria | collected 2013 | reverse complement strand
CGGACAAACGGTTTTCAAGACCGCCTCGTTATGACCACTTCGATACCTCTCCATATCTCTGTAGTGGTCTGCGCTTTTGTCTCGCTCGAAGACAAGTGATATTCTATCATCTGTTTTTCAATATGTCAATATACTTTTTTCATTTTTTTTACTTTTTTTTATCATATGTTTCACGGGCAAATATTTCACCAATTTCAAGGTCTTCCGGTGTAGTAATTTTTATATTTTTATAAGATCCTTCATATAACCATACCTTATGATTTCCATAATCCTCTACTACCATAGCATCATCTGTAATTCTGCTGCTGTCATGCATCAGTGCTTTTTCATAAGCTTCTTTTATCAGATGATACTCAAATATCTGTGGTGTCTGAACATTCCACACATGACTCCGATCCGGTGTAGATACCACTTTTTTTCCTTCACCAATTATCTTCACTGTATCTTTGGATGGCACACCTGCTGCACATGCCTGATATTCTTTCGCACAGTCAAGGCCTCGCTGAATCAGTTCTTCTGTGACAAATGGTCTTGCTCCATCGTGAATCAGAACATAATCTGTTTTGTGACAGGCACAAAGTCCCTGATAAACCGATTCATATCTCTCTTTTCCACCTGCAACTACTTCTGACACTTTATCAATATGATACTTCTGCACAAATGCATCTTTACAGTAATTGATTTCTGTTTTCCCACACACCAGAACAATGTCTGTGATTTCCGGTGAATCCTGAAAAGCTTTCAGTGAATAATACAGCACCGGATATTCTCCCAGCTGTAAAAACTGTTTCTGTACATTACTTTTCATCCTTTTTCCCTGACCTGCTGCCAGAATGATTGCTGTACATTTCACTGGTATCACCTTCCTTTCTTACCGTTCTCCCAGTTTCAGATTTGGAACTGCATTCAGATCCCATCCGTGACGCACACCTTTTTTGTATTCGTAATAAGCCGCAACACCAATCATTGCCGCATTATCGGTGCAAAAGATCGGCGATGGATAATAAAACCTGATATGTTCTCTCTCGCACGCTTCTTTCATTGCCTGACGCAGAGCACTGTTGGAGGCAACACCACCAGCAATGGCCAGTTTATCCATATGATGCTCTTTTGCCGCCTTTACCGCTTTTTCCACCAGTGTATCTACCACTGCTTTCTGGAAAGATGCAGCAATATCTGCCTCACAGATTTCTTCTCCCTGCATCTTACATCGATTAATATGATTTAAAACTGCAGATTTTACTCCGCTGAAACTGAAATCATAAGGATCTTCCAGTTTTGCCTTTGGAAATACAATGGCATTCGGATTCCCCTCTTTGGACACTTTATCAATCTTTGGTCCGCCCGGATATCCCAGACCAATGGCACGTGCTACTTTATCAAAGGCTTCCCCTGCCGCATCATCTCTTGTTCTTCCAAGAATTTCAAACTCTCCGTAATCTTTGACGATCACCAGATGGGTATGTCCGCCGGATACGATCAGGCACATAAACGGTGGTTTCAGATCCGGATGTTCAATATAATTGGCAGAAACATGTCCCTCGATATGATGGACTCCTATCAGCGGCAGTTTTTTCGCATAGCTGATTGCCTTCGCTTCTGCCACTCCCACCAGCAGTGCTCCAACCAGACCCGGGCCATAGGTGACTCCGACAGCATCCAGATCCTCCAGCGTAACATCTGCCTCTGTCAACGCCTCTTCTACTACCTGATTTATTTTTTCAATATGTTTTCTGGATGCGATTTCCGGCACCACCCCTCCATACAGAGTATGCAATGCAATCTGAGAAGAAATTATATTAGACAAAATGGTTCGTCCATTTTTCACTACGGAAGCTGCCGTTTCATCACAGGAACTCTCAATTGCCAGAATTAAAACATCTTTCTCACTCATTTTCTTCCTCCTCAAATAACAAATCCACGGATTTTCCATCTTTTCCAACATAACTGTTCGGGAAAATCTCTCTTACACCATCCATATATTCTTCCGGATGTACCAGAGAGGGACTGAAATGTGTCAGCCACATTTCTTTTACCTGTGCTTTTTTCGCGAGTTTTGCCGCCTCTTTCATCGTCATATGCTTGTATTCTCTCGCTTTTGCGTCTTTTTCCGGTTCTCCGTACATTCCCTCACATATCAGCAGATCCGATTCTTTTGCATGTTCTTCCATCGATACCGTCGGACGACTGTCCGTACAGTATGTGACTTTCAGACCTTTTCTTGCCGGTCCGAGTACCATATCCGGTGTATACACCTTTCCGCCTGCCTCGATGGACTCACCTTTTTGCAGTGGGTTCCAGTATTTCAGTGGAATCTCGTTGGCTTTTGCCTGTTCCACAGAGAATTTTCCACCACGGCGAATCTCTACGGTATAGCCGTAACAGGTCACATTATGGTTCACCCGAAACGCCGTGATCTCATACCCCCGAACGGAAAATTTTTCTTCCTGCCCCTGAATTTCTTTGCAAATAATTGGAAATGGAAGTTCCGGAGCAATGGTACGAAGAGCATTAACCACCCGTTCAAGTCCTTTCGGTCCGATCAGGGTCAGCGGTTCCGTACGTTCTGCATTTCCCATAGTCAGTAACATTCCCGGAAGACCACTGATATGATCTGCATGATAATGAGTGAAGCAGATCACATCGATCGGTTTAAAGCTCCATCCTTTCGACTTCACTGCCACCTGAGTTCCCTCTCCACAGTCGATCATCAGACTGCTTCCGTTATATCTGGCAAGGAAGGAGGTAAGATATCTGCGTGGCAGCGGCATCATCCCACCTGTTCCCAATAAACATACATCTAACATCGAATTTTTAATTCCTCTATCTTTCTTTTCCAACTGTCTCATGCATCATCAGTACTGCATGTTCCACAGGATCCTCATAATAATTTTTCCGTAAGCCATTTTTCACAAATCCGGCTTTTTCATATACATGAATTGCCCTTTCATTGCTCTCGCGGACTTCCAGAAAAAGACGGGACACTCCCATCTCATTCGTTATTCTGATCAGCTCCTGCACCAGAAGCTTGCCGGTACCATGGTTCTGCCTGTCTTTTTTCACAGATACATTCGTAATATCTCCTTCGTCCTGTACCATCACAACACCACAATACCCAAGGATCTCTTCTCCTTCCGCCGCTATCAGAAATAACGTATCCTGACGGATCAGAAAAGTAAAAAAACCTGTTTCTGTCCACGGGTGGGAGAAATTCTCATTTTCAATCTTCATCACCTGTTCCAGATCGTCCAGCTGCATTTCCCGAATTTTCATTATTTTTTTCCTGCTTCTCTTTCCGCACGCTCCCGCTCTGCCTGAGATACCCGAAGATATTCCGGCTGATGCTCGGCTGCTGTCACTGTCTTGCCTTCCCGGTAATATTTTTCTGCCAATGCTCCCACAGCTCCTGCACGCTGTTTGTTCAGATGTGCCGGTGCAAAACTGTACGGTACCTGCATATTTTCTTTTAACATCTCCTGATAAACCGTAACACCGTCTCCCAGAAAGATCACCGATTCTCCCAATGCATTCAGTTCCCGGATCAGTTCTTCCACAGCAATTGCTTTCTGTCTGCTCACTGTTACGAGTTCGTGATCTGCAAAGCGGTAGATTCCGGTGTAGACCTGTTTTCTTCTTGCATCCATCATCGGGCAGATCACACCTGTAGAATCATACAGATTATATGCCAGTGCGTCTACTGTTGGCACCGGTATCAGCGGTTTCTTTAATGCCAGTCCCAGTCCCTTTGCCGTGGCGGAACCTATACGAAGTCCGGTAAACGATCCCGGACCTGCTGCCACTGCAATAGCATCTATGGTTTCCAGATCCAGTTCGATCATCTTCGCGATCTCATCAAGCATCGGAAGCAGGGTCTGAGAATGTGTCTTTTTATAATTCACCGTATATTCTGCCAACAGCTGATTGTCTTCCACAACTGCGACAGACGCTACCAGTCCTGAGCTGTCAAGTGCTAATATTTTCATTTGTTCTCCCATCCTTCCAGACCGGTAATGGTGATCCGACGGTAATCAAATCCTTTTTCCAGGTCTTTCTCAATTGTTACATGAATACTGTTTTCCGGAATCAGTTCTTCGATCAGTTCCGCCCATTCGATCATACACACACCATTTCCGAAGAAATAATCATCATAACCGATTTCTTCCATCTCTTCGATATCTCCGATACGGTATACATCGAAATGATAAAAAGGAAGTCTTCCCTCTTCATATACCTGTACAATGGTAAATGTCGGGCTGCTGACCGCTTCTGTGATTCCTAGTCCTCTGGCGATTCCCTGAGTAAACACTGTTTTCCCAACGCCAAGGTCTCCATTTAGGGTATAGATTTGTCCTGCTTTTGCCTGTTCTCCAAGTTTCTGTCCCAGTGCAAAGGTCTCTTCAGGACTGTTTGTTTCTATTGTCATTGTTTTCCTCTTTCTTTATTTCAGACGGATCTTCAGTTTTCTTGCATCCACATGTTTTTTCAGAAGTTCCATCAGCTTCGGATAATTTTTACCGACTGCTGCCTTGGGCCATACATATGCATCTGCCTTGTTGATATAGACATACAGACATAACTGACTGTCAATCACCTTTTCCACCTGAGCCCATTTCAGATGTCCGGTCTGCGCGTTCTGGATCGTGGTGATTCCGGTACTGTCTACTTTGTAAGTAAATGGTTTACGATACACTGGTGTTCTTTTGAATCCCTGATCCGCCTTGATCCAAAGTTTTCCCGGCATCAGGAGCAGGAAAAATACAGCAAAAAATATATAACACACGCTGAACATTCTTCCCACCCGGTTCCAGGTAAGCACACACAGTGGAACCATCGCAAGTCCTGCCAGAAGACTGAGTTTTCCACGCAGGGTCCGGTAGGTATGCTGCAGAAAGAAATCAAACAGATACTGTCTGCTCATCTGCACATTAAATTGTAATTTCACTTCTGTTCTCCTTTAATTTCTGATCTTTGCACATTATAGCATAGGAATCTTATTCCCACAAGAAAGGGTCTATTCCGGCATGGTAATTGTATGCTGTGTCACGCTGAATGTTGCTTTTCCATCGCTAGAAAATACGATTCCCTGCGACTTCAAATCCGTATAGATCAGTGTTGTCATCGCCTGTTTACCATCATTTGCAAATACTTCTATTGTATACTTATCCATCACAATCCTGAATTTGATCGTTTCTTTTTCATTTGCCACCTTCATACTGCGACTGCAGATCACATCTCTTACCAGACCGGAATACGTACGATCCACGGTAAATAATTCCTGGTATCTGTTATAGTACAGTTCCGTATAATTTTCATCATCGCAGGCAAGCAAAATGGAGAATCCTTCCAGATCCTCTTTTTTTACTTCCACCGTCATATCAAAACTTCTGCCTGTGATTCCGTCCAGTTCAGCAGACTGGTTTTCCAGGGTGACATTTTCATAGCTGCGCTCGCCGGTATAATAATTTTCAATCTCACGTACCGGAAGCTGTACCAGGCTGCCGTCTTCCACATGGAGTTCTCTCGGAATGGTCATAAGACCGGTCCAGTCCATATCTTCCGGAGTCATGAAATTATCCCAGCTCTGCAGCCATGCAATCATAACTCTTCTTCCATCGGTTGTTTCTACCGTCTGCGGTGCATAAAAATCCATACCATAGTCCACCTGTCTCGCATCGCCTCTGGTATAAGTCATCGTCTCTTTCTCATAATCTCCGGTAAAATAGATGGAATTGTTTCCATTATGAAACTCCAGTCCTTCTGCTCTCATAAACTGCGGAGATACGATCAGAACCTGACAGCCGTCAAGTGCAAAGAAATCCGGGCACTCCCACATTTTTCCATAGCGGTTTTTACACTGGTCGATCATTTTCTCGTAATTCCAATGGAGCGCATCTTCAGATGTAAATAGTGCCAGCTGACCGCTTCCATCCTCTGCCTTGCTTCCGATCAATGCATAGAAGCGTCCGTCTTCTTTCCAGATCTTCGGATCACGAAAATCCACCGGGGAGCTTCCTTCCGGCAGGCAGTCTGCGGTGATCACCGGGTTTTCTGCCACTTTTTCATAATTTTCGCCGTCACCGATCGCAATGCTCTGTGTCTGGCGTACCATATGTGTGCCATCCTCCAGATCTTTTTCCAGAACACTGGTATACATCAGAATATGTTTTCCTTCATGTTCCACTGCTGTTCCGGAAAAACATCCCTGACCATCGTATTCCATATCCGGTGCCAGCGCACATGGAAGTTCTTCCCATTTGATAAAATCTTTTGTCCTACAATGTCCCCAGTGCATCGGACCCCATTTATTTTCATATGGATAATACTGATAAAACAGATGATATTCCTCACCAAATCGGGAAAATCCGTTCGGATCGTTGCACCAGCCGGTTGTCGGCGTTACATGAAATGCCGGACGTTTATCCTCATCTCTCTCCTTCTTTTTCTTTGCCTCATATGCAATTGCTTTTGCTAATTTTTCAGATTGTTTATTCATTAATTAAACCTCTCTTTGCTGTCATTTTTTGATTCTTTGATTCATCATACAATTATGTTTATTTTATCTTGTCAGATGCGTTTCGTCCAGCTGTTTTCATACCTGCTCAGTATCATCACAGTTACTGTTTTTCTATTGTATGTTTCAGATGACAGATCGTTTCTGTGTGAACTGTCTGTGCAAACTGATCGACACATACGCACCGCTCCACGCGATAGCCACGCCGTAAAAAGATTTCCAGATCCCTTGCAAGGCTGGTCGGTTTACAGGAAATATAAACCAGATTATCCACCTGGTATTCGATGATCTTCGGAAGAGCTTTCGGATGGATACCGTCCCGCGGCGGGTCAAGTACGATAAAATCCGGTTTTTCTTCAATCTCATCAAGCACCTTCAGCACATCACCGGCGATAAATTCGCAGTTTTTGATGCCGTTTCTCTCAGCATTTTCCCTGGCTGCCACAACGGCTTCTTCTACGATCTCCACACCAATCACCTTTTTCGCCACTGCTGCCAGGATCTGTGAAATCGTACCGGTTCCGCTGTAGAGATCAAAGACCGTCATGTCTCTGGTATCCCCAATATAACTTCGTGCAGTTTCATACAACACTTCCGCGCCGAGAGAATTCGGCTGGAAGAAGGAGAACGGCGTGATCTTAAACTTCAGTCCCAGGAGATTTTCATAGAAATAATCTTGTCCATACAGCACTCTGGTCTCATCACTCTGTACAAGATCTGCCAGTGAATCGTTCAGAATATGCAGGATTCCCACGATCTTCCCTTCCAGAGAAAGCGCCATAAGACGTTCCACCAGTTCAGAAAGATCAGGATTCAGCTGCGTAGTCGTTACCAGATTGATCAGGATCTCCCCGGTCGTATTTCCCCGACGCAGCAGCAGATGCCTCAGATATCCCTCATGGCGCATCTTATGATAATAGGTAAATCCCTGTTCCTTACAGTAATCCAGCACACAGGTCAGAATCTTCGTCAGATCTTCATGTACCAACTTACAGTCAGATGCGGTCAGCACATCATAGGTACTTCCCTTTTTATGGAGTCCCAGTGTCAGCGGGCCGTCTTTTTCGGCATCTCCGAACGAGAATTCCATCTTATTACGGTAACAGAATTCTGTAGGACTTCCCTTGATTCCCTCAAAAACATAATCCGGGTTTCCGTTTTCATCCACCTGACCACCGTTTTTGATCGCTGTGTCCAGGAGTCTGCGGATCTGCTCCTGCTTCATCTCCAACTGGTGGCTGTAATCCATGGTCTGATACATGCATCCTCCACACTGCGGAAAGATGGAACAGACCGGTTTTCTCGTTTCAAGCGGTGATGGTTCTAACACTTCCAGAAGCCTTGCTTCTACTCTGCCGCCCCTTTTTTTATTGATCATAAAACGAACTTTTTGCCCAGGCATTCCATTTTTTACGATCACCGTCTGTCCGTCCACCACTACCTTTCCTTTATTCGGAAATTCTATCTGTTCAATGATTCCCTCATATACTTCGCCTTTTTTCATCTGCTGTCCTTTCTTCTTGTTTTTTCTGTCTGCAGCTTTTAACCTAAGAAAAGCTCCGGGGTCTCCTCCGAAGCTTTCCTGCCGTTTTGTGTATTCACATTTTAATTTTCTTCGTTATCTTCATCTTCAAAGTAATCGTCAAAATCATCATCGAAATCATCTTCAAAGTCTTCCAGATAATCCGGTGTGAAAAAACGGTACACTGCGTATGCAATACCTGCCACTGCCGCAACGGCACCTATAATTGCCAGTACCCACATTACTGTGTTTTTGCATTTTTCTTCTTCTTTTTCCTGCTTTTGCAGCAAGGCCATTAACTCGTCAAGTTTATTCATGTTAAACACCGTCCTTTCTCTAAAAGCATAGCTTCCAAAAACTAGTATTATTATACCACTATCCCTATGATTTTACCACAAAAATTTATTCTGTTATTTTCTTTAATTTTGCAAAGGATGCAAACATTTTCTTTGTTCCGGCTTTATCAAAATCTACTGTAACCTCATAGTCCTTGCCCCCATCAACGATCGCCTGCACCGTTCCGGTTCCGAATTTGATATGGCGTACTGTGTCTCCCACACCATAAGCAAGTCCCTGTGATTTTTTAACTTCAAACTGTTTGGGGGAAAAGCTGGTCTTCTGGTAGGTCTGACGCATCTTTGCATAACTGCTGGATGGTTCCGGCATCTTTGTAATCCTTCGCGCTTTCGGCTCTCTTCCAAGTTCTACCAGTTCCCGTGGTATCTCCCGGATAAAACGGGATACCTTGTTATACTGTGTTTCTCCACGGATCATACGTTGCTGTGCCGCACTCAACGTCAGTTCCTTCATTGCTCTTGTAATTCCCACGTAGCAGAGACGTCTTTCTTCTTCCATATCCTGCGGATCATCTCCCACAATTGTCATATACCCCGGGAAAATACCATCTTCCATACCCGCCAGATAGACATTCGGAAATTCAAGACCTTTCGCGCTGTGCAGAGTCATCAAAAGTACGCGGTTATCACTCTCTTCCACCGAATCGATATCTGCTATCAGTGCCACTTCCTCCAGAAATCCGGACAGACTTGGATCTTCTGCCTCATCCTCGTAAGACGCTGCTTTGGATATCAACTCATCGATATTTTCGATACGTGCTTTTGCTTCATCCGTATCTTCTGCTTCAAGTTCTTTCACATAACCTGTCTCTTCAATCAGCTTTTCCAGCAACTCTTTTACCGACAGATACTCTATCTGGCTACGGAATTTCTGAATGAATTCCACGAACGGACGTACTTTTGCACTTCCACGACCAAGTGTCGGGATCTCTTCCGCCTGTCGAAGTGCCTGATAAAAACTGATACCATAAGCATCCGCATAATCCTGCACCTTTCCGAGAGTTGCCGCACCGATACCACGTTTTGGTACATTGATGATCCTTTTGACTGCTACATCGTCTTTCGCATTATCAATGGTCTTCATATAAGCGAGCAGATCCTTAATTTCTTTTCTCGCATAGAAGTTTACACCGCCTACGATCTTATACGGAATATTTGCAATCAGGAATTTTTCCTCAAACAGACGGGACTGGGCGTTGGTACGATACAAAATCGCACAGTCCTTGTAATCATAGATTCCTTCCCGGACTTTCTGGCTGATCGCACCTGCAATATATTCTGCTTCTTCATACCCATTCTGAAACTGACGGAAATGAATGGGAGCTCCTTCTTCATTTGCCGTCCATAAGGTCTTGTCTTTTCTCCCCTCATTATTTTTAATCACTTCGTTCGCCGCATTCAGAATATTCTGGGTAGAACGGTAATTCTGTTCCAGTTTGATGACTTTTGCCTGTGGAAATACTTTTTCGTATCCCAGAATGTTTCCGATATTGGCACCACGAAACTTGTAAATGGACTGATCATCGTCACCGACTACACAAAGATTTTTATATTTCTCTGCCAACAGACTTACAAATTTGAACTGGGCAGTATTGGTGTCCTGATACTCGTCTACCATGATATAACGGAACCGTTCCTGATAATAGTCAAGCACATCCGGGCATGACTGAAACAGTTCCACTGTTTTTACAATCAGATCATCAAAGTCCAGCGCGTTGTTCTGACGAAGCTGCTTCTGATACGCTTCATACACACGGGCAATCGTCTGCGCACCATAGCCGGAAGCAGTCGAAGCCTGCAGTTTATATTCTGCCGGAGATATCAGTTCGTCTTTGGCGGAAGAAATTGCTGCCATCAATGTTCGCTCTTTAAACTGCTTGGTATCGATGTTTAACCGCTTGCAGATCTCTTTGATTACTGTTTTCTGATCATCTGTATCGTAGATCGTAAAATTATTATCGTACCCCAGTCGATCGATATATCTGCGAAGCATCCGCACACAGCTGGAATGAAAGGTACTGACCCAGATACTTTCGGAACCAAATCCCACAATCTGATCCACTCTTTCCCGCATCTCCTGTGCTGCCTTATTAGTAAAAGTGATTGCCATAATATTCCACGGATTAATCCCTTTTTCTTCTATCAAATATGCGATTCGGTGTGTCAGGACACGGGTTTTTCCAGATCCGGCACCAGCAAGAATCAAAACCGGACCTTCGGTATGGAATACCGCTTCCTGCTGCATCGCATTCAAACTATCATATTTACTCATATTTTCCTCTCCATCTCTTACATGTATCTCGAAATATTTCCGGAAATACATTTTTTCGTACAGGTGTTCTTATCATATCATGCACCCGTTCGCAAGTCAATTGTTACCGGCCACTCCCGAAACAGTATCTCAGCTCTCTCGTTACCGATCCAATCACCGATAAGCTAGTTGCTTCTTGTGATCAGGAACGTTAAAAAAAAGATTTACAAATAGTATTAAAAACTATATAATGGGGTGGAAGAGGTGATATGATGACGATTGATACAAGTGATCTTTTAAACAGCATTCTTGGAAGCCTTTCCCGTATTGATTATATCAAACCGGAGGAGGTACCAAATATTCCTTTATATATGGATCAGGTAACCACCTTTATGGATGCACAGCTGGCTTCCTCCAAGCGCTATCCGGAGGATAAAATTCTTACGAAAACCATGATCAACAATTATGCAAAAAATGATCTGCTTCCTCCGCCACTGAAAAAGAAATACTCCAAAGAGCATCTTCTTGTGCTGGTGTTTATCTATTATTTTAAAAGTATTTTATCTATTACGGATATACAGGCACTCTTAAAGCCTATTACCGATACGTATTTTTCTTCCTCTGAGAACCTCTCTCTGGAAGATATTTATAATGAAGTTTTCCGCCTTGAAAAATCTCAGGTAGACATCCTGAAGGAAGATATTACCAATCGCTATCGGTTATCCCGCGAAACGTTTCAGGATGCCCCGGAAAAAGATCAGGAATTTCTGAAAACTTTTTCTTTTATCTGCCTTCTCAGTTTTGATGTATATGTGAAAAAGCAGTTAATTGAATCTCTGATCGACGATCTGCACCCGGATACTAAAGAAAAAAAGAAAAAATAGCATTAAAAATGCAGGATTCGATATTTCTTCGAATCCTGCATTTTTTGCTCGTGCCCGGGAAGATACCGAACAATTACATTTTTTCTTTATTCTTTCACTCCGAGACGAACCAGTGCTCTTTGCAGTTTTGCCTTGACGATCCGATATTCCTTATCGCTGAGACCGCCTTCTGCCAGTCTGGCTTCCGCACGTTTTCTGGCATCTTCCGCTCTCTCTGTATCTATATCTTCTTCCCACTCCCAGGTTGTTGCCAGCACATGGCAGGTTCCATTCATCACAGAAAGCATCCCGCCGATACAGGCTGCATTCTTCCTGCTGCCGTCTTCCAGTATAATATGGGCTTCTCCCATGCCAAGTGCCGTACAGTAATTGCAGTGTCTTGGCAAAATTGCAAGATCACCATTAATTGTCCGGCAGACAAGTCTTGCGACTTCTCCTTCATACAACAGTCCGTCCGGTGTACCGATACGCAAAGGAAATGTGCTCATTCGTTACCCCTCCTTTACTGGTTCTGTACTTTTGCTTTTTCAAACACCTCATCGATGTTTCCGGCAAACAGGAAACAACTCTCCGGAATCTCATCACACGCTCCGTCAAGGATCATGCGGAACCCACGTAATGTCTCTTTTAACGGTACATAAGTTCCCGCCATTCCTGTAAACTGTTCTGCAACCGAGAAGCTCTGCGACAGATAGCGTTGTACTTTTCGTGCACGATTAACCGTCTTTTTATCTTCTTCCGACAGTTCATCCATACCCATGATGGCAATAATATCCTGCAGTTCTTTGTAGCGCTGCAGTACCTGCTGTACTGCACGTGCAATTTCATAATGCTCTTTTCCCACAACCTCCGGTGTCAGGATACGGCTGGTGGAATCCAGTGGATCTACCGCCGGGTAGATACCCTGACTGGCAATCTCTCTGGAAAGAACTGTGGTCGCATCCAGATGAGTAAATGTCGTTGCCGGCGCCGGGTCTGTCAGGTCGTCCGCCGGCACATACACAGCCTGTACAGATGTGATGGAGCCTTTTCTCGTCGAAGTGATCCGCTCCTGAAGCGCCCCCATCTCTGTAGCAAGGGTTGGCTGGTAACCTACTGCGGACGGCATACGTCCAAGCAGGGCAGATACTTCCGAACCCGCCTGTGTAAACCGGAAGATGTTATCAATAAACAACAGTACGTCCTGATTTTTCACATCGCGAAAATACTCTGCCATCGTAAGACCGGACAGACCCACACGCATACGTGCTCCCGGTGGCTCATTCATCTGTCCGTACACCAGTGCTGTTTTATCAATAACACCGCTTTCTTTCATCTCATTATAAAGATCATTTCCTTCTCTTGTTCGCTCTCCTACACCGGTAAATACGGAAAGTCCACCGTGAGCAGTTGCTACGTTGTGAATCAGTTCCATGATCAGAACCGTCTTTCCTACCCCGGCCCCACCGAACAAACCGATTTTTCCACCTTTCGCATACGGACAGATCAGATCCACAACTTTAATTCCGGTTTCCAGAATCTCTGTTGCCGGAACCTGCTCTTCGTATTCCGGCGCATTTCTGTGGATCGGCCAGTGTTCCTCTGTGATTACCGGACCCTGATCATCTACCGTCTCTCCCAGCAGATTAAACACCCTGCCAAGACAGGCTTCTCCCACAGGAACTGTAATCGGTTTTCCCGTATCCACCGCGGCAGTTCCACGAACCAGACCGTCTGTCGATTTCATGGCAATGCAGCGAACCGTATGATCTCCGGTCTGCTGCGCCACTTCCACGATCAGTTTTTCTCCATGATTGTCTATTTCTATGGCATTCAGGAGCGCAGGTAACTCCCCCTCCGGAAAGCGAATATCCAGAACCGGTCCGGTCACCTGTATTACTTTTCCAATGTGCTTTTCGCTCATCTACCAATCTCCTTACCTTATATTTTTCTTTCAGCTTTCTGCACCGTATGTCCGACTACAGACATTCTGCACCTCCGACAATCTCCGTGATTTCCTGAGTGATGCCTGCCTGGCGTTCCCGGTTATAATACAGATTCAACTCATCGATCATATCCTGGGCATTGCCGGTTGCTTTCTCCATGGCATTTCTTCGTGCTGCCAGTTCGCTTGCCACACTCTCACAGACACCACCGTAGATCAGACCTCCGAGATATTCCGGAACAATGGAGTTAAACACTTCCACTCCATTTGGTTCATACAAAATCAGATTACGAATTCTTTCTTTCTCATTATGTCCCTGTTCTTCTTTTGCAATGTCTATCAGTGGAAGTATCGGAACTGATTCCGGGTTCTGCGTCAGAATGGAAACAAATCGGGTATAACAAAGTTCCACATGACCAAATGTTCCCTGTCGAAATTCTTTGCACAGGATAGAAGCGATTTCAAAACAGTCAGCTACAGAAATATCCGCAATTTCTGCAAAAGCGTCTGTGACGTATTCCAGATTGTTGGATCTGACATATTCTACCGCCTTTTTTCCAATAGGAAGAACACTGACCATTTTCCCTTTTGCATCCTCCTCAAAACAGCGCAGTAAATTGGCATTATACCCACCTGCCAGTCCCCGGTCTCCTGCGATCAGGACATAACAGCATTTTTCCTGAACCGCTTCTTTCACATAAACAGAATAGAATTCTGTATTTCCTTTAGCTATTTCCTGTAATGTACGGTACAACTCCTGAAAATAAGGACGGCAGGTATCCGCTAATGCCAGTTAGCTAAAATTAGAAAACAGGACTGCTCTTAATGCATATATCATTTACAGCAGCTTCAGAATATAAGTCCCGCTATCTGAAAGGATTCCTACTTGATAAATCAGACAAAAGGGCAGCACTTTAAAGCAGATAGTCTGAAAAACTTCTGCTTGATAATATAACGGTAAGGGAAAGGATATTTATGCGGCACGGTATGTAAAACTAATCCATCTTTTTTTAATCACGCGTCGTTTATACTGTCGATCCGGCTTTACTGGTGTCAGACTTCGGTTTATCAACTGTTCGATATTGTTAAACAAAGAATCTCTTAGATATCTTCTACAGCAATAGACTGCCATAGTAAAATTTACTCGATATTCATATTTTTTGTTTCGCTGCTCCAGTACTACATGGCTGGCAATAATCTCACAGAAATTGTACAAAATCAGTTTCCCAAATATTTCCTGGCAAATGTATTCGGGATTTTTACTATGAAGGTTTGACATACCTATCGTATATTTAAGTTTTCGGAAAGATGTTTCTATGCCCCACCGCATTTTGTATAGAGTTTTCAGTTTTTCAGTCGAAAATTCTTTGCGATCCAGATTGGTAATCAGGCATTCATAGTTACCATTCGGCAAAAGAATCCTGACAATACGGAAGGATAGTTCGTAAAAAGGATGTTCTGAATCCAAAAAATCAAAAGGAGACGATTTGGCAAGATATTTATAACCTTTTTCTCTTAAATATTTTTGCTTTCTTGTCATTTTAAGAGTGATGTCTTCATCGAATTCCCCTTTTGATGGCAGGCAAAGGCTACCCGCGATACTTCCATTGCTGGTGACATCTTTTACTCTAATAAGATAGAAGAGACCTTTTTCCTGAATATTTGCAAAAATATTGTAAGTTTCATATCCCCGATCTGCAATAATGATTGTTTTTCTGTTTCTCGGAAGATCTTTTACCATATGAATAAGAGCTGATGATTCATTCTCCTCATATGGTGATTGGATTAATGTATGTACATATCTGAAATCCAGCAGATTATATAAGGCATTAATGTGCAATTGATTAAACCCAAAAGTTCCACGCTCTTTCTTTCCAGGAAAATGTGTCTTTTTATCTTTTGGATCACGGAAAATATTTTGGTCTGCTCCATCACAGGCAAGAAGCTCATAACCCTGAAAAGTTTTCTTAGACTTTATTTTTCTATTAAAAGAATGAAACAGATTTTCCATAGTGTCAGGCTTTAGTTTATTTCTCTTTTGAATGTAGCCGGATTTTGAAATAGGAAGCTCAGAATTGAGTTTTTCTCGGTCTGCGTATTCACATAGTTCAACATCAAGGGCACTGCTACCTGATGAGATATAGAACTTTATGACATCGGAGAATTCCATTTTCCCTTTCCTTGAAAAATCGTGTCCGGGATTCTTTACGAAATCTTCCATTTGCTGTTCCATTTCTGAAATAGCTTTAAAAAGAGTGTTGCGAACGTAGTTTGCATAGTGATTCATGGTAAAACCTCCTAAAAATGTATATTCAAGAGGCTGCGCCGCAAATTTTGATGTATTTGTCAAGTGATTTTTATGTTTTGAAACATAGAAAAACAATGTTATGAATTGTGCATTATTACCATTACTTTAGGATACCTACTATTTTATTCCAATTTTAGCTAACTGGCATTAAGGTATCCGCCCGCTCCTTGGCCTTTCGCAGCTTGGAGGAAGCCACAAGTTCCATAGCCTTGGTAATCTGCATGGTGCTTTCCACACTTTTTATCCGCAGTTTTACCGCTTTCATATTTGCAGCCATAGGTTCCTCCTTCTTTCTTTATTTATTTTTGAATTCTTGTATCCAAAAAGCTTTCTGTATAAGCTTCCAGAGCGCTTTTCAGTTTTTCTTCTGTTTCTTTTTCCAGTTTTCCGCTCTCCCGGATCACCTGCATCACTTCTGCTCCACGGGCATCCGTATCCAGCCATATATATAACCCTTCCTCATACAGTTCCACATCTTCTGTCACTACTTTGGACAGAATTCCTTTTGTGACCGCATAAAGAATCGCTACCTGCTTTTCTACCGGAACCGGTGCATTCTGTTTCTGTTTTAAAACTTCTACAATCCGTGCTCCCTGTTCCAGGCGCATTTTGGTATCTGCATCCAGATCAGAGCCAAACTGTGCAAAACTTGCCAGTTCTCTGTACTGGGAATAAATCAGTTTTAATGTACCGGCAACTTTCTTCATTGCCTTAATCTGCGCATTTCCTCCTACCCTGGAAACTGAAATACCCGGATTAACTGCCGGCATAACACCGGAATGGAACAGTTCTGATTCCAGGAATATCTGTCCATCCGTGATAGATATGACATTAGTCGGAATATAAGCTGAAATATCTCCTGCCTGAGTCTCAATGATCGGAAGTGCCGTCAGCGATCCTCCTCCATGTGCATCATCCAGTTTTGCCGCACGTTCCAGAAGCCTTGAATGAAGATAAAATACATCGCCCGGATAGGCTTCACGTCCCGGTGGGCGTCGAATCAGCAATGACAGTGCCCTGTATGCCACTGCATGCTTACTCAGATCATCGTAAATAATCAGGACATCTTTCCCCTGATACATAAAATATTCACCCATCGCACAGCCGGTATACGGTACGATATACTGCAGCGGACTTGCCTCCGATGCAGTAGCTGCAACCACTATAGTGTAATCCATAGCACCATTTTTCTCCAGATTTTCCACCAGAGAGGCTACGGTAGAACGCTTCTGTCCGATTGCCACATATATACAGATCACACCTTTCCCTTTCTGATTCAGAATGGTATCGGTGGCTATGGTTGTCTTTCCTGTCTGGCGGTCACCGATGATCAGCTCACGCTGACCTCTTCCAATTGGAACCATTGAGTCAATTGCCTTGATACCGGTCTGCAACGGCTGACATACCCCCTGCCGTTCACAGATACCCGGCGCCTGACTTTCAATTGGCCGATACTCCGATGCACTGATCGGTCCCCCCGCATCGATTGGCTGTCCCAGCGCATTGACAACTCTGCCTATCAGAGTCTCACCTACCGGAACGGATACTACTTTTCCGGTTCGTTTTACCATCTGCTCCTCACTGATGGTTTCCCCCGAACCAAATAAAACAACAGATACACTGTTTTCTTCCAGGTTCTGTGCCATACCAAAGCTTCCGTCTTCAAACTCCAGCAGTTCCCCTGCCATACAGTTTGCAAGACCACTGACTCTGGCAATTCCATCACCTACCATCAGAACGGTACCTGTTTCATCCTGCCGGATCGCATTCTCATAATACTTGATCTGACTTCGGATGACTTTGGATATTTCTTCTGGTTTCAGTTGCATGTTTTCCTCCTACACTGTTGCATGATGAATCTTGTCGGAAATCTCCGAAATCCGGTTCTTCACCGTTCCGTCCAGCAATTTTCCATCCAGTTCTACCCGAACCCCTGCCAGTAACGCCGGATCGGTTTTCTGAATCAGGATAATCTCTTTTCCACTGATTTTTTTCAGTTTTTCTTTCAGGCGTTTCTGCTGCTCCTCCGACAGAGGACAGACACTGGTCACAACCGCCTCAGCGATATTATGATCTTCATAATATCTGCTTTTGAAAGCCTCGAAACAGCCGGAATATTCCCCGAGAAGATTTTTCTCACACATCAGTTTCATAAAATTCACCAAATATCGTTGCGCCTGACCTCCAAATGCCGCCTCGATCATCCCGTTTCTTTCCATCTGAGGAATCGAAGGTTCTGACAACAGTCGTTCATACTCCGGATTCTCCCGTAAAAGTGTGCGGATCTGTTCCATCTGCCCGAGAATCTCACCGGTCAGATTTTCCTCAGCTGCAAGGTCGTACAGACTGCCCCCATAGATTCTGGCGGTTTCTGTCATGATACTTCACCTACATTCGATATAAATTCGTCTATTAGCTTTTCATGGTCTTTTTCATTAATTTCACGTTCAATGACTTTTCCGGCAATCTCCACGGCCATATCGCCAATCTCGCCTTTCACTTCATTGACTGCTTTTTTCTTCTCCTGGGCAATCTCTTTTTCTGCTTTACTCTTCATTGCAAAGGTCTGATCCTGAGCCTCTTTTAAGATTTTTTCACTCTGGATCGCAGCAGTATTTCTTGCGCTGTCCAGAATCTCATTGGCCTTTTGTCTTGCGTCCTGCATATTTCGTTCATATTCTGCACGAATTGCCTCCGCTTTCGCTTTTGTCTCCTCCGCCTGTATGATTTCCGCATCTGCAGCCGCGCGTCGTTTTTCCAGTATCTCGTGTACCGGTTTGAACAAGAATCGTTTGATCAGATACATCTGAATAAAAAGATTGCAAATCTGTGCAACAAATGTCCAGGGGATAATTCCTACCAGTTCCTGAACCTGCATAATGTTATTCCTCCTAGTTTTCTTTTCGTTCTTATCCCAGGAATTTCATAAACATGCCAGGTGCCACAAAAATCAGAAGCAGACCGGTTACAAAACCATAGATACCCGTGGTCTCTGCAATTGCGCATCCAAGCAGCATGGTACTTGTAACATCGCCTTTACATTCCGGCTGCCGTCCGATTGCTTCCAGTGCTTTTGCCACTGCATTTCCTTCACCGATACCAGGACCAATACCCGCGATCAGCGAACATCCTGCGCCGATTGCACATCCTGCCAGTGCGATACCTTTTGCCAAAATCTGAAAATCCATATTGTTTCCTCCTATAACATTTACCTGAAAATTTCGATACACATATATTCTTCTGTTTTTCCCTGTACAATCCATCTATTCCTCTGCTGCATTTGCGATGTACATCACCGTCAACATACAGAAAATAAATGCCTGCATCACTCCGGAAAACCAGTCAAAATATACAGATAATACTGCAGGGATTCCCACATCCAGAACCGGAATCTGTGAAAGTACATTTCCCACTGCTCCCGGAATCAGTCCCAGCAATTTTCTACTTGCCAGAGCAAGTGCTCCATAAATCAGTGCATTGATTACAACCCCTGATAAAATATTACCAAAATGACGGCATGCCATACTGATCGGCGTTGCCAGTTCAGAAAGAATATTGAATGGAGTCATAACCGGAATCGGTGTGGTAAATCCTTTCAGATACCCTCCCACACCGTTTGTTTTTATCTTCTGCGCTGTGATCATTGTAAATACCACAGCTGCCCATGCAGCCTCCGTAGAAAGATCCGCTGTCGGACTGCGAAGTCCGATCAGGCTGATCAGATTGGATACCACACTGGTTGCAAACAATGCTGAGACGAACGGAATCAGATACCGGAACTTTTCTCCCATATTTCCCAGTACAAACTTATCCGCGGTTTCCACGATCCATTCGGCTACCGCCTGTTTTTTTGAAATATTCCGTATCTTCAGTCCTCTGGTCAGCCAGAAACATACTCCCGTGATCAGCGCCATGACGATCCAGCTGACAATCAGTGTCTCACTGATCTGTAATTTTCCCAGAAGCGGTACATTGATCGGGGTCGTAAAAAAGACCTTTGCACCGGAGATATCAACCTCCATCCCTGTCTCTCACCTCCTTATTTTTTCCTTTCACTGCTCCCACCAGTTTGATTGCTGTTCCAGGAATCAGAAGTGGAAGGATTCCAGCTACAAACTGAAAACAGGGAAGAACAATTGCAAGAATCACCCACAGCATCTGCATCATGTTCCGCTGAGAATAGCTTGCCTGAATCCATCGCTTTGCCGCTGCTTCCTCTATTTCAGCTGCCGCCTTCTGCACTGCCATCCCCATCAGAAAAAAATTCAATACCGCAACCGCACCGCCGAAAAGCCCGCCAAGAATCACAGTATAATCAAACGGTACTTTCTCCGGAATCACAAGATGCAATGCCAGAAACACACACCACATCACTGCCACACCTGCTGCCGTATACACCATAACATGTTCTGTTTCTTTTCTTACGGCAGGCTGGATTCTTTCTTTTCTATTGTCCATATTGTCCTGTTCCCTTTCCTAAAGATGTCTGTTGAAAGATACTTTTGATTTTCTTTTTTCTTTTTCTGTCCGTTCCTGACGCATAACCACCGACCGGTAAAACTTCCACGCTGTCATGGCAGATCCTCCAAGGCCAAAGAAAAAGCCGATCAGATAGACCCAGCCACCCAATGACCAGCGGTTACTGCTCCACCAGCACAGCCCCAGACAAAGTAAAAGAGGTGTCACGAGAGACAGACTGAGCTGTGTCAGCATCGTAAGTTTTTCAATGATGTCTGTCCACTTTTTCATTTTCCCTTCCTTTCTGTGCATTTTTTACAATAGTTATCTTTCCTTTTTGAAAATTTCTTGTTCACATTGTAACATATTTTTCGTATTTCGGCAAACATTTTTATGTATTGTTATTTTTTTCTCACTTTTTTCATTTTCTGTTCGTAAAATTTTTCTTATTTTATAAAATATTGGCAACTGTTTATAAAATTTTATATATTTCTGTAAATTCTGCGGATTTTTACTGTTATTTCTTTAACAGCAAAACACACAAAAAGATCCTGTGGCTTTGATTTTCCAACCACAGGATCTTTTCTTTCGTACTTTATTTTCTTCTTGTGTTCTTTATTCTTCTTTCTCTCCGATCCGGTTAAAAACCATCTCATATCCATCATTTCCGTATGTCAGAGAACGGTTCACACGGCTGATCGTTGCTGTAGATGCTCCGGTCTTCTCGGAAATTTCCAGATATGTTTTCTTCTGGCGCAGCATTCGTGCCACTTCAAATCTCTGAGAAAGTGATAACAGCTCGTTGATCGTACATACATCTTCAAAAAATGTATAACATTCTTCTTTATTTTCCAGACATAAAACAGCTTCAAACAAATGATCAACTGCCTCTGTATGTATTTTTTTACTCATGATTTTCTCCTTTACTACCCCATATTTTCATTGCGATCATAAAGTACCCGCCATTTCTTCTCCCGGGGACTTAATATGATACAATTTTAACACAATACAGCAAAAAAGCAAGGGGTTTTTCCTGTCTGGTGTTTTAACTTGCAAAGCGTCCCCTGCAATGATATGATTAAATAAATTGGGAAAAGGACGGGATTACAATGAGAAAATGGCTGGAAAAACCTTATCATTCCCTGGACTATATGCTTCAGGAGCGTTTCGGAGAAAAAGTATATAAAATCACATTAAACGGAGGTATGTCCTGTCCTAACCGGGATGGTACACTGGGAAACCGTGGCTGTATCTTCTGCAGTGCCGGAGGTTCCGGTGACTTTGCTGCCGATCCCTCCCAGTCAGTTTCTGCGCAGATAGAGTCTCAGATGTCACTGATACAAAAAAAGCGCCCGGTACAGAAATTCATTGCTTATTTTCAGGCATACACAAACACCTATGCACCGGTTTCATATCTTCGCCCGCTCTTTCTTGAAGCCATCCGTCATCCCGGTGTGGTAGCTCTCAGCATCGGTACTCGGCCAGACTGTCTGGGTGAAGATGTTCTCACGCTTCTCTCAGAACTGAACGCCATCAAACCGGTATGGGTAGAACTGGGACTTCAGACGATCCATGCTGATACTGCTGCCTATATCCGGAGAGGTTATCCACTCTCTACATTTGAAACTGCAGTAAAAAATCTGCATGCGCGTAATCTTGAGATCATCGTTCACACAATTCTCGGACTTCCCGGGGAATCTCCGGAACGGATGTTTGAGACAATCAACTATCTGAACCGCCAGCCCATCCAGGGAATCAAATTACAACTGCTTCATGTGCTGAAAGGAACCGATCTTGCCGATGATTATCTTGCCGGAAAGTTTCAGACACTTTCCCGTGAAGAATACCTGAATCTTCTGATTTCCTGTCTGGAACATCTGTCACCGAATCTTGTCATTCACCGTGTGACCGGTGATGGACCCAAAAATTTACTGATCGCACCTCTCTGGAGCAGTGCCAAACGTTCTGTACTCAACGACCTGCACCATCTGATGAAAGTTCGAAACACCTGGCAGGGTCGACTTTATAAGGAGGATCTGTATGATTGAAAATACCTCTACACTTTATAAAATGATCATCTTATACATGCTGAAAAAAGTAACCTTCCCTCTTTCCAACAGCCAGATCACCAACTTTCTGCTGGACCATGAATATACCACATATTTTCATATTCAGCAGACGATCCATGATCTGATGGATACACATCTGATTCTGGAACGGAAACAGGGAAACAGTATCTGCTATGAGATTACTCCGGAAGGGCAAAAAACACTTTCTTATTTTGAAAAGAATATGTCCGATTCCATCCGGCTGGAAGTAGACAGCTATATCCGGGAAAAAGGATATGAAATGCGGAATGAGAATTCCATTACCGCTGAATATTACCGCACACCGGAACAGGAGTATACCGTCCAGCTCGGTGTACTCGAAAAAAATGCACCGCTGATCCAATTAAAGATTACCGTTCCCACTGAAGAAATGGCAAAAAATCTCTGTCATAACTGGCCGAAAAAAAGTCAGGAAATCTATGCATCGGTGATGACATCTCTTTCCTGACTTGTTCTGTTCACTCCGTTCTTTTATTCTTCTCTCTCCCGTAAATGCCGGAGTCTCTCTCCGGCCTGTTTTTCATAACCAATATCTGTTGGGTGATAAAAAACTTCCTCTTTGATCTCATCCGGCAGGTATTGCTGTTTCACATAATGTTCCGGGTAATCATGGGCATATAGATAACCAACACCATGCCCCAGTTTTGAAGATCCTTTATAATGGGCATCCTGCAGATGTGCCGGAACACTTGTCTTTTTCTTTTTCACGGAAGCCATCGCTGCAAAGATTGCTTCGCAGGCAGTATTACTTTTCGGCGCAGTTGCCACATAGGTTACTGCCTCTGACAGAATAATCTGTGCTTCCGGCATTCCGATCCGTTCCACTGCCTGTGCTGCCGCTGTAGCAACGACAAGTGCCTGTGGATCTGCCATACCTACGTCTTCTGCCGCACAGATCATGATTCTTCTCGCAATAAATTTGATATCTTCTCCCGCATACAACATCTTCGCCAGATAATAGACAGCTGCATCCGGATCAGATCCACGCATACTTTTAATGAATGCCGAGATGGTATCATAATGCTGATCCCCGGTCTTATCGTAACGCACTACCCGCTTCTGGATGCATTCCTGCACTGTTTCTAGATCTACATGGATTTTTCCGTCTGCACTTCTCTCTGTAGTAAGAATGCCAAGTTCAATTGCATTCAATGCTGCCCTTGCATCTCCGCCGGCAAGATCAGCCAGAAAGTCCAGTGCCTCCTCACTGACTTCTGCATGATAACTCCCCAGTCCCTTGACCGGATCTGTAACAGCCCGGTCCAGAAGTTTTCGGATATCCTTTTTCTCCAGAGACTTCAGTTCAAAAATAATGGAACGGGACAACAATGCGCCGTTTACCTCAAAATACGGATTTTCTGTAGTAGCACCAATCAATACCAAGGTACCGTCCTCCACAAACGGCAACAGATAATCCTGCTGGCCCTTGTTAAACCGGTGGATCTCGTCTACGAACAGAATCGTCTTTTTCCCGTACATTCCGAGATGCTGTTGTGCTTCTTTTACCACTTCCTCCATATCTTTTTTTCCGGCTGTGGTCGCATTCAGCTGGGTAAATCTTGCGCTTGTCGTGTTTGCGATCACTTTCGCCAACGTGGTTTTTCCGGTTCCAGGAGGACCGTAAAAAATAACAGATCCCAGTTTGTCTGCCTTGATCGCACGGTACAGCAATTTGTCTTTGCCGATAATATGTTCCTGCCCAACCACTTCCTCCAATGTCGTCGGCCGCATCCTCGATGCCAGCGGAGACTCATTTTCCAGCGTGGTTTCTTTCATATAATCAAATAAGTCCATCTTACGTCCTTTCTAATTCCTTTTGTCGTATCCGGTTGCATTTTCTTTTATCATACCAAACTTTTGTTCCTCTGTCATCTATTCCAGGATCATTTCTTCCACATTGGCAAACACAAACCCCCGACTCTGCAGATGATCCACAAGGGCAAACGCTGCATCCACAGAGCTCTGATATCCGTCATGCATCAGGATCACATCTCCTTCTTCCACCTGTCCGGACAGGCAGCACAGTACCTGTTCCTTATTCTGCAATTTCCAGTCCAGAGAGTCCACATTCCAGAATACCGGGATCATATCCACCACCTTTTCCAATTCCTGACTCCATGCCCCATACGGTGGGCGAATATACACGGGCTCTTCTCCTGTCCACTCCCGGATCAGCCTGTTAGTCTTTTCAATCTCTTCCATCGCCTCTTCCATACTCAGTTTGTTTAACTGCACGTGATGGTACGAATGATTGCCAATCAGATGTCCATCTTTTACCAACTCTTCTATCATTTCGCGGCGTCCTTCCATGTTTTCCCCCAGAAGAAAAAAGGTTGCCTGTACTCCCCGTTCCTTTAATCCTCTGGATAATTCCACCGTGTACTCACTTGGTCCGTCATCAAACGTCAGGGCAACTTTACGTGCTTCCTGCGGTTCCTCCACCAGTTCCTGTCCGCTCACCATTATCATCCTTTTTCCCTTCCAGGCAAGGAACAGATACAGCATCCCGATCACCACCAGCCCGCTCTTCTTCCAAAGATACTTCTGCATCTTATCGCTCCGGTCTTTCTCGTTATGTTACTTTATGTAAAAGAAGACAAAAAAAGACCGCCGCATCTTGCGACAGCCTTATCTTTTGTTTTTAATTAAGCCAGTTTGCTTTTAGCCAGCTCTGCCAGTGTAGCAAATCCTTCTGCATCGTTGATTGCCATATCAGCCAGAACTTTTCTGTTCAGTTCAACACCAGCCAGTTTCAGACCGTACATAAATTTGCTGTAAGACAGTCCGTTCATTCTTGCTGCTGCGTTGATACGAGCGATCCACAGCTGTCTGAACTGACGTTTTTTCTGTTTTCTTCCAGCGTATGCACTTGTCAGAGCACGCATTACAGACTGTTTTGCAACTCTGTACTGTTTGGATCTTGCTCCTCTGTAACCTTTAGCCAGTTTCAGAACTCTATTGTGTTTTTTCTTTGCGTTTAATCCGCCTTTAATTCTTGCCATCTCTTATATTCCTCCTTCAAACTCAATCTTATAAATACGGTAAGATTTTTTTCATGTTCTTAACGTTGCTCTGATCCAGCACGGTAGCTTTTCTCAGATTTCTTTTTCTCTTCTGAGTTTTCTTTGTTAAGATATGGCTTTTATAAGCTTTATTTCTTACGATTTTACCTGTACCTGTAGTTTTGAAACGTTTAGCAGCTGCTCTGCTTGTTTTGATTTTTGGCATTTTATAGTCCTCCTTAGATTTACTCTGTTATTTTAACGTTTTTCAGTTAAAAACATAGTCATGCTTCTGCCTTCCACTTTTGGTGCTTTCTCTACCACTGCAATGTCAGCCAGTTTTTCTGCGAAATCATCCAGAATATATTTGCTGTTGTGCATGTGTGCCATCTCTCTTCCACGGAAACGAAGAGTAACTTTTACCTTGTCACCTTTGGAAATGAACTTTCTTGCAGCACCTACTTTAGTGTTCAGATCGTTTGTATCGATATTGGGAGACAGACGAACTTCTTTAACATCAATTGTACGCTGTTTTTTCTTTGCTTCTTTTTCTTTTCTGGCCATCTCATATCGATATTTTCCGTAATCGATAATCTTGCAAACCGGTGGCTTAGCCGTCGGTGCAATCTTCACCAGATCCAGTCCTGCTTCCTGAGCATGTTTGTATGCATCTCTGGAAGACATGATTCCCAACTGTTCCCCATTCTCGCCAATCAGACGAACTTCTCTGTCTCTGATCTGCTCATTAATCATTAAATCGCTAATAGTAGTGCACCTCCATTATTCTTAGATAACCTTTCCATATGATTCGCATTCACTGCCCTGCAGCATAGCCGCATAAAAAAAGCAGATAGACCGACTATCCGCAAATTTCCCCTAAGATTACTCTTTCCACTTAAGTATTAACCATAGTCACTCTTGTGCTAAGGTGAGAGCGGATACTCTTCTTTGTTTTCATACTTGCATAGGATAGCATAGATTCTTTTTTCTGTCAATATATTTTTGATGTTTTTCCTGTTTTTTTATTTTATTATTTTTACTCTTATAAAATCTCTTCTTTGTATATACTGTAGTACTTCTGACATTTTCCTTACGCTTCCCTGTATTTTTCTCTCCCTGTCTTGTATCTGCCGTAAAATCTGGTATAATGACCATGAGTTTAAATCAGAATGCATGTTCCGATAGAAATGCATCTGGCTTTTTCTAATCTAAGGAGGGGAATATTTATGAAAAAAAAATGGATGGCTTCCACGGCTCTCGCCTGTTCCTGTATGTTATTAATCAGTGGCTGCTCCGGAAATAAAGCAGATGATTTTGATGCTGTTGCTTATACAACTGCATATCTCGACGGTATGATCCGCGGAAATGTGGATACACTTTCTTCCTTGTCAGGAGTTTCTTCTGATGATCTTACAGCCACCTTCAATTCCATGATCGATGATCTTGTGTCTTCTTCCATTGGCGGCGACGGAAGTAGTCCCGGAAGTACACAGATTTCTCCACAGCTGCGTCAGGACTATACTGATTTCTGGAAACAGGCTTTCAGTAACACAAAATACGATGTAAAAAAAGCAGATAAAAAAGAGAACACCTATCAGATAACTGTAGATACCCAACAAATGCAGCTTTACACTGCCATGGAACCGATTTATGATGAGAAACTTGCCGATTATCTAAAGGATAACAGCGTAGACAGTGACCAGTATATCGAAGATGTATACTCTCTGATGCTTGAAGCTTATCAGACCGCCCTTGACAAAGCAGAGTACAACGATCCGGAATCTGTTACTGTAACTCTTCAGAAAGATGATTCCGAGCAGTGGAGTATTTCTTCTGACGATATGACCACTCTGAAAAATGCTCTGATTGATCTTGCCTCTCTGAATCCTTCTGCTGATGGAACCACCGGAACACCTGCCCAGGTAACCGCAGAAGATATCGCTAACAGCCAGTCTGAGGGAGCTCCGAATATGGAATATCCGAAGGATCTGGAAAGTACACCAGCTTATAAAGTGGGTGATGCGATAACTATTCAAAGTGACGGAAAAGACGTTGCTACATTTACGATTGACAAAGTAGAAGTTACGGATGACCGCAGTGAATATGATACTTCTAATCCTGATAAAGTTATTGTCATTACATACACATATAAAAATCTGGCATTTGATGATCCTCTCTTATATGATCAGATGAGTTTTCGTGTGCTTGACGGTGATACTGTATGTCTTCCTTATTATCTGGCAGATCTGACTTCACCGGATCTTGCCACTACCGGTGGCGATGCAGTAACTGCTACCGCAGCTTACGGCATCAGTGCTTCCTGTAATGAAGTGACCATCTATGTGGATGGAGCTCAGATCGCATTCCCATTCCAGGTTTCCGCATCTGTTTCATAATGTTATCTTTTTCGTAACTATTCAGTAGCCACTGTCCCGCGAGGTGTTTTGACATGAATATGTCAAAATCCCGAGACATACAAGCCAAAATGCCATCACCGAAGGTGATTTACGCGAGCAACGAGTCAAAGTCCGTGCTTGCACGGAACCTTGAGGAGTGCCGCGATAACGATAAAAACTCGCAAAGCGTGTTTTTATCGTTTAAATGCATTTGGGCTCGTAACTGTGAAGGTACTGAACAGTTACTCTTTTTCAAAAAACTCTCCGTCTTTGTGTTTCGCCTCAAAGACTGGAGAGTTTTTCTTATCTTATTGCAGAATCATCTTGCTTTATTCACACCGGAACGTTCCACAGCAGGTTTCTTCACAGATACAGGCCTGGCTTCCATCGATGTGTACATGATCCGCCTGGCATATCTCCTGTCTGTTATAGGTACAATCATGGGCTGTACATCCGACCTGAATAGAGCTGCAGCCGCCTCCGCATGTATAAGCATTGGACATTCCGGTCTTTTCCACAAAACTTGAACACCAGGTTTCATTTTCCGTAGCTGCATGATCTCCTTTTACCTGGATATCTCCTTTGGAACAAAGATTATCCTTATTATACATACATTTTACCGCTGAACACTGTAATACTGGCATTGCACATACCTCCTTCTTCTTAATAATAAAGAGCATGTCCGGACTGCTTTCTAATCCGGGCATGCTCTAGTATGTGCACATGTTCTGTTTTTATACCCAACATCACTATCTTAAACAAGTGCTTTTTCCAGTTTTTCGATCATCTCGTCGATATCTGCTTCCGTAATCACAAGCGGAGGTACCATACGAAGCACGTTCGTCCCTGCGGAAATAACCAGCAGACCGTTTTCAATTGCTTTCGTAACCACTTCTCCTACCGGTTTTCCTTCCAGTACCAGTCCCTGCATCAGACCTTTTCCACGTCTTGTGGTAATAAAATCATATTTTTCCACCAACTGATCCAGTTTTTTCTCCAGATACGGTGCAACTTTATTGACATGCTCCACAATTTTTTCAGATTCAAACAAGTCAAATACTTTACTGACTGCCGCACATGCCAGAGGGTTGCCACCGTATGTGGTTCCGTGGTCGCCAGGTACTAAAGATGCGTTGGCTGTCTTTTCATTCAGGACAAAGGCTCCTACCGGAACACCGCAGCCCAGGGCTTTCGCGCAGGTCATAACATCTGGCTGTACGCCGTAAGCCTGGCAGGCAAACATGTTTCCGGTACGTCCCATACCGCACTGGATCTCATCGAGGATCAGCAGAATATCGTGCTCATCGCACAGTTTCCGTACGCCCTGAAGGAATTCCGGTTCTGCCGGATAGATACCGCCCTCACCCTGTACGGTTTCCATGATGATCGCACAGGTCTTGTCGGTAATCTGTGCTTTCACGCTTTCAAGATCATTGAAATCTGCAAATTTGATTCCTCCGATCAGTGGTTTGAATGGATCCTGATAGTGGGTATTACCGGTTACGGATAAGGCTCCCAGACTTCTTCCATGGAAAGAATGGTTCATCGCGATGATCTCATGATCGTTGGAGCCATCTTTCAGGTAAGCGTATTTTCTTGCTACTTTGATCGCACCCTCAATGGCCTCAGTTCCGCTGTTTGTGAAAAACACTTTGGAAAGTCCGGTTGCTTTTACCAGTTTCTCTGCTGCTTCCATCATTGGTACATTGTAATACAGGTTGGAGGTATGGATCACTTTATCAATCTGATCCTTCAGTGCCTGATTGTATGCCTGATTATTATATCCCAGGGCAAATACAGCAATTCCTGCTGCAAAGTCCAGATATTCTTTGCCATCTACATCATACAGATGGACACCGTTTCCTTTGTCCAGAACGATCTGGAAACGATTATAGGTATGCAGAATGACTTCTTCTGCCCGATCGATATATTCTTTACTGTACGTCATAATCTTTGATCTCATCCTTTCTCAGAATTGCGGTTCCGATTCCTTTATTTGTAAAGATTTCCAGCAGCAGACAGTGCGGGATTCTTCCGTCCAGAATATGTACTCTTGAAACACCTTCTTCGATCGCATCGATGCAGTTTTGTAATTTCGGGATCATGCCACCGCCTACATTGCCGTTATCGATCAGTTCTTTTGCTTCTTTTACAAATAATTTGGACAGCAGGGTGGACGGATCATTCGGATCCAGATATACGCCTTCGATATCGGTCAGGAATGCCAGTTTTTCTGCATGGACTGCCTTCGCGATCGCACATGCCGCATCGTCTGCATTGATATTGTAAGTATCAAAGTTTTTATCCAGACCAATCGGACAGATAATTGGAAGAAAATCCTTTTCCAGCAGATCTTCGATGATCTTCGGATTCACGGAAGTTACATTTCCCACATATCCGATATCTTCCCCGTTGGAATATTTCTTTTCTACATTTAACAGGGCACCGTCTTTTCCGCTGATACCCACTGCCTTTACACCGAGAGATTCTACCAGTGTTACCAGTTCTTTGTTGACTTTGCCAAGAACCATCTCTGCAACTTCCATGGTATCTTTATCGGTTACGCGAAGACCGTTGACAAATCTTGGTTCCATACCGACTTTTCCTACCCAGCGGCTGATCTCTTTTCCACCACCGTGTACAATGATCGGCTTGAATCCTACCAGTTTCAGAAGTACCACATCCTGGATGACCTGACGTTTCAGATTTTCATCCACCATTGCACTTCCGCCGTATTTTACCACAATAATTTTCCGGTTAAACCGCTGAATATAAGGCAGTGCTTCGATTAACACCTGTGCTTTTTCCAGATATTCTGTCTTTACCATTTTCTTTTGTTCTCCTCTTTCTGGTTCTTGTATATCTATTTATGAACGATAGTCCGCGTTGATCTTTACATAATCATAGGTCAGATCGCAGCCCCATGCGGTAGCTGTCGCCTCTCCCATCTTCACATCTGCAATCGCTGTTACTTCTTTTTCGGAAAGAATCTTTGTCGCTTCCTCTTCACTGTAATCGGTCGCTACACCGTCTTTGATGATCTGCAGTTTTCCTGCTTTACTCTCAAAATACAGATCTACTTTTTCCGGATCAAACTGTGCCCCGGAGTATCCCATCGCACACAGGATTCGTCCCCAGTTCGCATCATGACCAAAGATGGCTGCCTTGGTCAGATTGGAAGTGATGATAGATTTACTTAAAGTTACCGCCTGTTCTTTGCTCTCAGCGCCAACTACTTTTACTTCAAATAATGCGGTTGCTCCCTCTCCGTCTCCGGCAATTTTCTTTGCCAGACAGGTATTGACATAGAGCAGCGCATCCAGGAAGGTCTGATAGTCTTCATTTTCTTCTGTAAGCTCATCATTGCCTGCAGCTCCGTTTGCCAGAAGCAGTACGGTGTCGTTTGTGGAGGTATCTCCGTCTACCGAAACCATATTATAAGTATCTTTTACCACGGTACTCAGTGCTTTCTGCAGCAGTTCCTTGGAAATTGCCACATCGGTGGTCAGAAAACCAAGCATCGTACACATATTCGGATGGATCATACCGGATCCCTTGCACATACCTCCAAGTGTTACGGTCTTTCCTCCGATCTCCATGGTCACTGCCACTTCTTTCGATACGGTATCTGTGGTCATGATTGACTGTGCTGCCAGTTTTCCTGCCTCTCTTGTATGAGATAACAGCGGTACCAGATTCTTTATGCCTGCACCCAGAAGATCCATCGGAAGCTGTTTCCCGATGACACCGGTGGATGCCACCAGTACAGAATCTTCCGGAATCTGTAGGCTTTCAGCTGCGATCTTTGCGGTTTCTTTGCAGTAACCATATCCCTCTTCACCGGTACATGCATTTGCCACACCGCTGTTGCATACGATTGCCTGTGCTGTCGGTGCATCGTATACAATATGCTGATCCCATTTTACCGGGGCTGCCTTCACCACATTAGTCGTGAAAGTTCCTGCTGCCACACACGGTTTCTCGCTGTATACCAGTGCCATATCTTTTGTATTTCCTTTTTTGATCCCGGCTGCCAGTCCTGCTGCCTGAAATCCTTCTGCTGCGGTAACTCCGCCGTCAATAATCTTCATCATGTCAACTCTCCTTTGAGACTCTTTCGTTCTGTAGTTTTTTCTCTCCTACGGGAACATTGGAACCAGTTCAAGTCCTTCACTCTCTTTCAACCCAAACATCAGGTTCATGTTTTGTACGGCCTGTCCAGCCGCTCCTTTTACCAGGTTATCAATGGCTCCCATCATGATGATCCGGTTGGTTCTCGGATCGATCTTGAAGTTTACATCCACATAGTTGCTGCCTTCCACCCATTTTGTCTGCGGGCAGACATCTTTTTCCAGTACACGGACGAATTTTTCATCTGCGTAATATTTATCATAAATTGCCTTTACCTCTTCATACGTCACATCTTTTTTCAGGCTTGCATAGGCCGTTGCCAGAATCCCACGGTTCATCGGTACCAGATGCGGAGTGAAGTTGATCGTGATCTTTTCGCCGCATGCATAACCCAGCTGTTCTTCAATCTCCGGGGTATGACGGTGGGTCGCCACACCATACGCTTTCATATTTTCATTGACTTCGCAGAACAGATTGTCCACTTTCGCACCGCGTCCTGCACCGGAGGTACCGGATTTTGCATCTACGATAATCGTGTTCGGATCGATGATGCCTTCTTTTACCAGCGGATAGCAAGTCAGGATACTGCAGGTTGTATAGCATCCCGGATTGGCTACCAGACGGGCTTTCTTTACATCCTCACGGTTGATCTCACACAGTCCGTACACAGCTTCTTCGATAAACTGCGGTGATTTGTGCTCCAGTTTGTACCATTCTTCATATACCTTTACATCTTTGATACGGAAATCCGCACTCAGATCGATGATCTTTACTTTCGAAAGAATCTCTTCATTGACTAAAGATGCACACAGCCCCTGCGGCGTTGCTGTGAAAATCACATCCACCTGATCTGCCAGAACTTCCATATTATCATCCATGCAGTTTGCATCTACCAGCTGGAAGAAGTTCTGATAAATGGACGCATATTTTTTATCAATGTAACTTCTCGATCCGTACCACTTGATTTCCACATCCTTATGCCCCAGAAGAATACGAACCAGTTCCGACCCTGCATATCCGGTTGCTCCAATAATACCAACTTTAATCATTTCTTCAATCTCCTCTTTCTTTCATAACGTTAATTTATTCTACTCTCTTCCACTGCCAAAGTAAAGTGCCTGAGATGAGATCTTTCTTTTTTCTCTTTACAGTTGCATAATTATACAACATCAGTGAATAATATGCAAGTTTTTTTATTTTTTTCCATTTCTCTCTTGCTTTTTCTATTTATATGATGTATATTATGCCTTGTGAAATTCATCTGAATTTGATTTTGTCCCGATAAGATATACAATCAAATGCATAAAAATACATTGTATACCGATTAACAGGACTGAACAATAACATATATCTGTAAGGAGGATATTATAATGAAAGAAAAAGTAATCTTAGCGTATTCCGGCGGACTGGATACTACCGCACTGATCCCGTGGTTAAAAGAAACTTTTGATTATGAAGTTATCTGCTGCTGTGTAAACTGTGGTCAGGGTGCCGAACTGGACGGGCTGGATAAGAGAGCTGCCATGTCCGGTGCTTCTAAATTATATATCGAAGATATCGTAGACGAGTTCTGTGATGAATATATCGTGCCTTGTGTACAGGCAGGTGCCGTATACGAACACAAATATCTGCTGGGTACTTCCATGGCTCGTCCGGCTATCGCCAAACGTTTGGTGGAAATTGCCAGAAAAGAAGGTGCTACCGCGATCTGCCACGGTGCTACCGGTAAAGGAAATGACCAGATCCGTTTTGAACTGGGTATCAAAGCACTGGCTCCTGATCTGAAAATTATCGCTCCATGGCGTATGACTGATGTATGGACTATGCAGTCCCGTGAAGACGAGCTGGAATTCGTAAAACAGCACGGCATCGACCTGCCATTCGATGCAAAACACAGCTACAGCCGTGACCGTAACCTGTGGCACATCAGCCATGAAGGTCTGGAACTGGAAGATCCTGCAAATGAGCCAAACTACAAAGATCTGCTGGTTCTCGGTGTTTCCCCGGAAGATGCTCCGGATCAGCCGGAATATGTAACCATGACGTTTGAAGCCGGTGTTCCGAAAACACTGAACGGAAAAGCAATGAAAGTTTCTGAGATCATCACCGAGCTGAATGCACTGGGTGGAAAACATGGTATCGGTATCATCGATATCGTAGAAAACCGTGTCGTTGGTATGAAATCTCGTGGTGTATACGAAACTCCTGGCGGAACTATCCTGATGGAAGCTCACGATCAGCTGGAAGAACTGATTCTGGATCGTGAAACCATGGAAACTAAGAAAAAACTGGGCAGCCAGTTCGCACAGGTTGTATATGAAGGAAAATGGTTCACACCACTGCGTGAAGCGATCCAGGCTTTCGTAGAATCCACACAGAAATATGTAACCGGTGAAGTAAAATTCAAACTGTACAAAGGCAACATCATCAAAGCCGGTACAACTTCTCCATATAGCCTGTACAACGAGTCTCTGGCATCCTTCACAACCGGTGATATGTATGATCACCACGATGCTGACGGATTCATCACTCTGTTCGGACTTCCGCTGAAGGTTCGTGCACTGATGATGCAGGAAGTAAAAAACAATAATAAATAATGCAAAACAGTTATCCCCGGCAGAAATCATTCTGCCGGGGATTTTTTATATCTTTGTCTGTGGTTTTCAGGATTTTCTCGTTACCACACTTATTTCTATTTTTACTCGTTCTCTTCCACATACTTCTGAATATTCGAAGCATTTACATATTTCTTTGTCTCGTCTCCTTCGATGACTACCAGTGTCGGTGCCTGCATGATGCCGTATCTTGATACCAGTTCCGGGTTTTTCTCGGCATCGATCAGCTGATACTCTTCTTCCGCTTCTGCAAGCATCTGTTTCGCAATCTTACAGTTCGGACAGGTACTTGTGGTGAACAGATATTTCACACTGTCCGGATGCTGGATCTTCACATCGTCTTTTGTCATAGTTACCATCGTTCTGGTAGGATGTTTTCCGCCCATCACCGGCCGCTCCTCTTTCACTGCTTCCACCGGTTTTTCTGCCGGTGCACCGGAGTGAAGGATATCATACACGGTTCTGTTCTTGTATTCCTGCGCTTTTCCGTCATTCCAGTTCTGTACCGGACGGTAATATCCTGTAATTCGACTGTAGACCTCTGCCTTCTTGCCACAGGTCGGACAAGTGAAATGTTCTCCCGCAATATAACCATGTTCTTTACATACCGAATAAGTCGGTGACAGGGTATAATAAGGCAGACGATAATTTTCTGCAATCTTTCTTACCAGTGTGGCTGCCGCCTTCCAGTCCGGAAGTTTTTCTCCCAGAAACGCATGAAAGACCGTACCGGACGTATACAGGGTCTGCAGTTCATCCTGCACATCCAATGCATCAAAGATATCAGAAGTATAGTCTACCGGCAGGTGAGAGCTGTTGGTATAGTACGGGGTATCTCCTTCATGACCTGCAGTAATAATATCCGGATAATGTTTCTTATCATGTTTTGCCAGACGATATGCGGTGGATTCTGCCGGTGTTGCTTCCAGGTTATACAGTTCTCCGTATTCTTCCTGATAATCGGACAACCGTTCTCTCATATGATTCAAAACATCTTTTGTAAACTTCTGTGTCTTCTCATCAGCCATGTCTGCACGAAGCCATCTTGCATTCAGTCCTGCTTCATTCATGCCAACCAGACCGATGGTGGAAAAATGATTGTCAAAGCTTCCCAGATAGCGCTTGGTATACGGATACAGCCCCTCATCCAGCAGTTTTCCGATCACTTCTCTCTTGATATGCAGGGAACGTGCGGAAATATCCATCAGGCGGTCCAGACGCTGATAAAATTCATCCTCATCCTGAGACAGATAAGCGATCCGCGGCATATTGATGGTTACCACGCCCACAGAACCGGTGCTTTCGCCGGAACCGAAGTATCCTCCGGTCTTTTTACGCAGTTCTCGCAGATCCAGACGCAGACGACAGCACATACTTCTTACATCGCTTGGCTGCATATCGCTGTTAATATAGTTGGAAAAATACGGAGTTCCGTATTTGGATGTCATCTCAAAGAGCAGACGGTTGTTTTCTGTATCGGACCAGTCAAATTCTTTTGTGATGGAGTAAGTCGGAATCGGATACTGGAAGCCTCTGCCATTGGCATCTCCTTCGATCATGGTCTCGATAAACGCCTTGTTGACCATATCCATCTCCTGTTTACAGTCTTTATACTTAAAGTCCATCTCTTTTCCGCCAACGATTGCCGGAAGTTCTGCCAGATCATCCGGTACAGTCCAGTCCAGTGTGATATTGGAAAATGGAGCCTGTGTTCCCCAGCGACTTGGTGTGTTCACACCATAGATAAAGGCTTCGATACATTTTTTCACTTCCGGATAAGTCAGATGGTCTGTCTTTACGAAAGGTGCCAGATAAGTATCAAAAGAAGAAAATGCCTGTGCACCTGCCCATTCATTCTGCATGATGCCAAGGAAATTGACCATCTGGTTACACAGAACACTCAGGTGTTTCGCCGGAGCAGAAGTAATCTTGCCTTCTATTCCTCCTAATCCTTCTTTAATCAGCTGTTTTAATGACCAGCCGGCACAATATCCGGTCAGCATGGAAAGATCGTGAATATGGATATCTGCGTTTCGGTGCGCATCTGAAATCTCTTTGTCATAGATTTCAGACAACCAGTAATTTGCCGTTACTGCTCCGGAATTGCTTAAGATCAGTCCGCCTACGGAATAGGTAACCGTAGAATTTTCTTTTACACGCCAGTCTTCTACTTTCACATAACTGTTTACGATTTCTTTATAATCCAGGATCGTGGACTTCATATTTCTTACTTTTTCTCTCTGCTTGCGATACAGGATATAGGCTTTCGCCACCTCAGAATATCCGCACTGGATCAGCACATTTTCCACGCTGTCCTGAATATCCTCCACAGATACCTGATCTTTTTTTATCTTTTTCTGGAAATCTGCGGTTACCCGTAGTCCCAGCATCTCCATCATATCCGGTGTATACTGTTTTTCCTGTGCCTGGAAAGCTTTCTCGATCGCCTGGGTAATCTTACTCAGCTGAAATGCTGCAACTTCTCCATCACGTTTTATCACATTAAACATTATTCCATCCTCTTTTCCTGTTGCTTTTACAGGCTGTATTTTATACGTTCACCTGCTTTTTGACCCTCTCGCAATTATTCCTTTACGGATGTGTCGATTACTATAGTAGCAAACCAATTATCCTCTGTCAATACAAAAAACTACCATATATTGTGTCTCAATTTCTACTTGCACAATATATGGTATGAACGTTATGTAACCTTATAAAGAGGGAAAAGCACCTTACCATAAGGGTTTTCCCTCTTTTTTCTTCTTTTCTCAGATCTGACTGTAAACCTCCATCGGCACATAAGCCTTCACAGAAATTCCTTCTGCCAGAAATTCTTCCTGCACCACCTGTCCATATTTTCGGATCCTGGCAATACTTCCTGCCTGATCATACGGAACCAGACGTTCAATATAAATCTGTCCTTCCCGCAAAACATCCGCAAGAAGTTCTTTCAGTTCCTCAAGTCCCTGGCCATTCTTTGCCGAAATCTGAAGTACATGATCTGCCTGAAAATCTCTCAGCTGTTCTTTATCCGTACACAGGTCCTGTTTGTTAAACAGAGTGATCATTTTCTTATCCGACACCCCCAGCTGGCGCAATGTATCATAAACTACCTGCATATGTTCATCCATCTGGGGATTGGAAGCGTCTACCACATGGAGGATCATATCTGCATATTTGGCTTCCTCCAATGTACTTTTAAAGGCCTCGATCAGATGATGCGGCAGTTTTCGAATAAATCCTACCGTATCTGTCAGAAGAATCTGCTGTCTGCCCGGAAGATCCAGCGCCCTTGTCGTTGGATCCAGCGTGGCAAATAACTGGTTTTCCTCCAGAACCCCTGCCTGCGTCATTGTATTGAGCAGTGTGGATTTTCCTGCGTTAGTATATCCCACGATTGCCGCCACCTTCACCTGACTCTTATCCCGCTGGCTGCGAATCAGTTCCCTGTGCTTCTGCACCTGCTCCAGCTGTTCTTTCAGCTGACCGATCCGGCTGTGGATCAGTCGACGGTCCATCTCCAGCTTTTTCTCACCCGGGCCACGGGTACCAATGCCACCTCCGAGACGGGACAGCGAGGCACGCATACCGACCAGTCTTGCCGCCCGGTACTTTAATTGTGCAAGTTCTACCTGGATCTTTCCTTCGCTGGTCTTTGCACGCTGCGCAAAGATGTCCAGAATCACCATGGTTCTGTCCATCACCTTACATTCCAGTTCCTGCTCCAGATTATTTAGCTGTGCCGGTGAGAGTTCATCATCACAGATCACACCAGTGGCATCCAAATCATACAACAACTCTTTCAGTTCTTCCAGCTTTCCTTTTCCCAGATAGGTTGCCGGATGAATGGTCTCTCTGCTTTGCATGATCGTCCCAACAGTTACGGCCCCGGCTGTCTCAGCCAGTTCTCTCAGTTCATATAAAGATTGTACGGTATCATCAGACTCATATGTCTGTACGCCTGCCAGAATCACCCGTTCCAGCTGTTCCCCCATCTCATACATGCTTTTTCCTCCTATCTTGTAGAAAGAAACTCGTTCTCCCGAAGAGCCGCCTCATCTTCCGGATACTGTTCCAGATATATCTTCATCTTTTCTTTTGCTGTAGCAAAATCCCGTTTATATTCATAGGCCACAATTTCATTATAAAGCAGACCCTGTTCGTCCTCTTTGGAATTTTCCTTCAGACCCTGTGCGATATTCTCCAGTGCGCTATCATATGCACCATCATAAATATCACACATTGCCAGTCCGTTATAGGCCTTGGCACCCTGCTCACTCTTTTGCAGATATTCCTGATACATGGATCTGGCACTTGCCGGATCTTCCATCTCCAGATATACCCGGCCCAAAAGCAGCATGGCATCCTCATATCCCTGTTCCATCGCTGTTTTCAATTCATCTCTGGCTGCCTCATAATTTTTTTCATATTCGTAGATTCTTCCTCTGTGATAGCAATCTTCTCCGTCCTGAGGTTCTAACTCCAGAGCCATCTTCAGATAGGCATCACCATCTACTGCCTTGTTGTGATCCACATAAATCTGATAAATATTGATATACAGATTATAATCTTCACAGCCTTCCAGTGCTCTCTGAAAGTCTTTTTCGGCATTTTTATAATCTTCCATGGAAATATATGCCTTTCCTCTCAGAAAGAATGCCTGTTCGTCTTCCCCGGCCTTCAGTATCTCGCTGTACACTTCAATCGCTTTATCTACCTCGCCATAATCCATGCGTGCCTGGGCAAGATAAAACTGTACATCTTTTTTAAATTCCTTATCCGGATCATCCATATTGTTCAGACTTCGCGAAAAAGCAGCAATCGCCTCCGGATAGGCCTTTTCTGAATAATAGGCAATTCCTTCTGCCCGGTAACTTTCTGCCAGTCTGCTGTTTTGATCGATTACCTGCTGAAATTCGTTTACTGCAGTAGTGTAATCTTTTTTTTCCATAGCCGCCCAGCCGCTTTCATAATGTTGTGCCGCATTATTTTTCCCACAGCCGCAGAACACCATCAGCGCACATCCAACCGCCAGTACCTCTTTTCTCATGACAAAATCAGTCCCTCTTTGTCCATCACTTCAATCACGCGCTGTACCATTTCACGACAGATCGCATCTTTTTTCGCTTCTACCATAACACGAATGACCGGTTCAGTGCCACTCTCCCGCACAAGAATTCTTCCGTCTTCTCCTAATTCTTTCTCCACCGAGGCAACTGCCTTCTTTACTTCTTCGTTGTTTCTTGCAGCTGTTTTATTGGCAACACGAACATTTTCCAGAAGCTGAGGATAAATGGAAACTTCTGATGCAAGAGTATTTAATAACTGTTTTTTTTCAATAATAACTTCCATCAGCATCAAAGATGTCAGGATGCCATCTCCGGTAGTAGCATGTTTGCTGAAAATAATATGTCCGGACTGTTCACCGCCGAGACTGTGTCCGTTTGCCATCATGTTTTCACAGACATATTTATCTCCTACTGCTGTTTTTTCGTACCGGATACCTTCCCTGTCACAGGCTTTATAAAGACCAAGGTTGGACATAATCGTAGTGACGATCGTATTATTTTCCAGTTTTCCGGTCTCTTTCATATATTTTCCACAGATATACAGGCTCAGATCTCCATCGACTACATTTCCCAGATGATCCACAGCGATACACCGATCCGCATCTCCGTCATATGCAAATCCCACATCCAGATGTTTTTCTTTGACAAATTGCTGCAGCACTTCGATATGTGTTGATCCGCAGTTCGTATTGATGTTCGTTCCATCCGGCTCATTATTGATGACATAGGTTTTTGCTCCCAGTGCATCAAACACACTCTTGGCTACCGAGGAAGCACTTCCATTAGAACAGTCCAGTCCTACTCTGTAGTTTTTGAACGAACGGGTAGGAATGGAAATCAGATAACCGATGTACCGGTTTCGTCCGGCCGCAAAATCCACCGTCCGACCAATCTTTTCTTTTGTTGCAAACGGAATCTTCGGAACATCATCATCAATATATCCTTCAATCATGGCTTCCACTTCCGCATCCATCTTTTGCCCGTTTCCGCCAATGATCTTGATGCCGTTATCATAAAATGGATTGTGACTGGCAGAAATCATAATTCCACAGTCAAAATTTTCCGTCCGCACTACATAGGAAACGCTTGGTGTGGTGGTTACATGAAGCAGATACGCATCCGCACCGGAAGCAGTCAGTCCTGCAACCAGAGAATACTCAAACATGTAGCTGCTTCTTCTTGTATCTTTTCCGATCACAATCTGTGCTTTGTGTTCTCTTCCGTAATACCATCCAAGGAATCTTCCTACTTTATAAGCATGTTCCACAGTCAGATCCACATTCGCTTCTCCACGAAAACCATCGGTACCAAAATATTTTCCCATGATGTTTCCTCCGATCCTTTTATTTACATATTTTGTTTATTGGTTCATTTTTGCCAGCTTGGCTGTCTGGTCTGCTGCGATCAGGCTGTCAATGATCTCATCAAGATCACCATTTAAGATTGTATCCAGACGATGCAGGGTCAGTTTGATTCTGTGATCTGTCACACGGCCCTGCGGAAAGTTATAGGTACGAATCTTCTCGGAACGGTCTCCCGTACCTACCTGGCTTCTTCTTGCTTCCGCTTCTTCGTCATGACGTTTCTGTAACTCCATATCATACAGACGGGAGCGCAGAACACGCAGTGCCTTATCTCTGTTTTTGAGCTGTGATTTTTCATCCTGGCAGGAAATTACAATACCGGTCGGGATATGAGTCAGACGTACCGCGGAGTCTGTGGTGTTGACACACTGTCCACCGTTACCGGATGCACGGAATACATCAAACTTACAGTCATTCAGATCCAGCTGGAAATCAATTTCTTCTGCTTCCGGCATGATTGCTACAGTAATCGTAGAAGTATGGATACGTCCACCGGACTCTGTCTCCGGTACACGCTGTACACGGTGCACACCACTTTCGTACTTCAGACGGGAATATGCTCCCGCACCATTGATCATAAAAGTAACTTCCTTGAAACCGCCGATCCCGTTTTCATTCAGAGACATCAGCTCGGTTTTCCATCTGCGGGACTCTGCATATTTTACATACATACGATAGATTTCAGCGGCAAATAAAGCAGCCTCGTCACCACCGGCGCCAGCGCGTATCTCAACGATAACATTTTTACTGTCATTCGGATCTTTAGGCAACAACAGGATCTTCAGTTCTGTCTCCAGTTCTTCAATTCTGTTTTTTGCATCTGCCAGCTCTTCTTTCAGCATCTCACGCATCTCTTCGTCAGATTCTTCATCCAGCATCATCAGACTCTCTTCCACCGTCTGCTGACACGCTTTATATTCTTTGTATGCATCCACAATTGGCTGCAGTTCGCTCTGTTCCTTCATCAGCTTCTGAAAACGTGCAGGATCATTTGCAACTCCCGGCTCGTTTAATTCACTTAAAATTTCTTCCAGACGAACCAGCAGATCTTCTAATTTATCAAACATTTCTCTTCCTCCTGGTATATTTCGTAACTGTTCAGTACCTTCACAGTTACGATTCAAAATTCATTCCAATTATTGTTTTTCTGTCCAATGGCTACCCGGTCAAGTCCTGCCAGATCTTTGATGATCTTTACCTGTCCATAGCCGGCTTCTGTCATCATCTCTTTCAGTGCCTCTCCCTGATCATATCCGATCTCAAAGCAGAGCCATCCTCCCTGTTCCAGATATTCACCTGCCTGCGCCACAATCTCCCGGTAAAAATATAACCCGTCTTCCATTCCGTCAAGTGCCAATATCGGCTCATGCTCCCGTACCTCCGGCATCAGTCCCTCCAGTTCTTTTGTGGCAATATACGGTGGATTCGACACGATCACATCATAAACTCCCTCAACATCCGAAAACAGATCACTCTCTCTGAAATCCGCTGTGAGTCCCATCCTGTTTCTGTTTGCAATTGCAACCTGCAGTGCATCTTTGGAAATATCTACACCTGTTGCCGCGCTGATCCTGCCCTTACATTCTTCCAGCAAGCTCAGCAAAATACAGCCGCTTCCGGTACATACATCTAATAACCGACATCCCGGCATAATATGTTTTATTGTCTCCTCCACCAGAACTTCAGTATCAAATCGTGGAATCAGCACACTGGAATTAACCAGAAATTCATACCCCATAAACCAGGCTTTTCCGGTCAGATATTGTACCGGAATCCGTTTTGCCCGGTCCCGGATCATCTCTTCATATCTTTTTTGTACATCCAGGTCTATTTTATCAGTTCCGTGAAGAAAATAATAGCTTTTTTCTATTCCGAAGACTTCTTCCATCAACATCCATGCATCCTGTCCGCTGTCCGGTACTTCGGCTTTCTCCAGTGTTTCGCTTCCCCATGAAAGCAATTGTCTCAATGTACTCATGACTTTTCTCCGTATTGTTCCGGAAAGTTTTCTTTCAGATAACTTCTCCAGTCAAATACCGCTTCTACCGCTGCGATAGCAACCTCTGCCATCTCCGGTTCCGGCTCTCTCGTTGTCAGATGCTGTAACATCAGCCCCGGTTTACTCAACAATGCTACAATTTTGTTATCACTTTTTCCTGCCAGCCGGATAATCTCATAAGATACTCCGGCGATAACCGGCATCAGAAGCAGACGGATCACTACCCGCAGTACCGGTGAAGACACCCGGATAAACAAAAAGAAAATAATGCTGACGATCATGACAAACAGCAAAAAGCTGGTTCCGCAGCGTTTATGTTCTCTGGAACTTTTCATTACATTTTCCACATTCAGTTCCAGTCCGTGTTCCACACAGTTAATACACTTATGTTCCGCTCCGTGATACATAAATACTCTCTGAATATCTTTCATTCTGGAAATCAGCACCAGATAACCGAGAAACAGAATCATGCGTACACATGCTTCTGCAACAGCGATCACGCCTTCGGACGTCGTCACATTCCGAAGAAAGCCTGCCAGAAAATACGGCAGCATGATAAACAGGGCTATGGAAAATATCACAGAAAATGTCATTGTCCCATACATCAGCCATTTTTCTTCTTTTTCTTTCTGTTCTTCTGTCTTTTCTTTCCCTGGTTTCTTCGCATCCTCTTCTTCGTCCTCAATAAAACTTGCCGAATACATCAGACACCGGATCCCCACAACCAAAGATTCAAAAAAAGAAGCCACACCCCGGAAAACAGGCAGTTTCCAAATGCTACTGTCTTTTGCCCAGCTCCTGTATGGCTCCACCTTCACCTCGATCTCACCGTCCGGTTTTCTGACACCAATGGAATACTGATCTCCACTGCGCATCATGATACCTTCCATGACAGCCTGACCACCTATATTTGAAGATTTCATCGTTTCTCCCTTACATTCCTATAGAGAAAAACAGGTTGAGATTTGTAAAAACCTCAACCCGCTTGTCTTTTCTTATTGTCTTATGCGTTAATACCGTATTTTTTGTTGAACTTATCAATACGTCCACGAGCTGCAGCAGCTTTCTGCTGACCTGTGTAGAATGGATGACATTTGGAGCAGATTTCTACGTGGATATCTTTCTTTGTAGAACCTGTTACAAATGTGTTACCACAGTTGCAGGTTACTGTTGCCTGATAATAATCTGGATGGATTCCTTCTCTCATTTCTTTCACCTCTTCCAATTTTCTTATATATATTTTACTATTTTCTCAAATTTAAACAGCTTGTAAAGTATAACATATGCTCTATAAAAAAGCAAGTGCTTTTAGATAAATTTCTGATTCTTTACCTGATTTACCAGTTCCTGATTGTTTCTGGTTTTTGTAAACATGTTCAGTATGTTCTCCACCGCCTCATCTGCTTTCATACCATTCAACGCTTTTCGCATGATATAGACAGCTTCCTGTTCATCCTGACTCAGTAAAAGATCCTCTCTTCTTGTTCCGGATTTTGCAATATCAATGGCCGGGAACACTCTCTTTTCCTGCAGTTTCCGATCCAGTACCAGCTCCATATTGCCAGTGCCCTTAAATTCTTCATATACCACATCATCCATCTTACTTCCGGTATCCACAAGTGCTGTGGCAAGGATAGTAAGGCTTCCGCCCTCTCTCATATTTCTTGCCGCACCGAAGAATCGTTTCGGCATATGCAGAGCTGCCGGATCAAGACCACCGGAAAGTGTTCTTCCGCTTGGTGGAACAGTCAGATTGTATGCCCTTGCCAGTCGTGTGATACTGTCAATAAAGATTGTAACGTCTTTTTTATGTTCTACCAGACGTTTTGCTCGTTCAATAGTCATCTCAGACACCCGTTTGTGATGTTCCGGCTGCTCATCAAACGTAGAATAGATGACTTCCACGTTATCCCCGCGAATCGCTTCCCTGATATCCGTTACTTCCTCCGGGCGTTCATCAATCAGAAGAATGATCAGATGCATATCCGGGCTGTTTCGAAGAATGGACTGTGCAGCCTCTTTCAACAGGGTCGTTTTACCTGCCTTCGGCGGAGATACGATCATACCTCTCTGACCTTTTCCGATTGGACTGATCAGATCTACGATCCGCATCGCCATACTTCCGCCAGGGCGTTCCAGACGAAGACGGGAATCCGGAAAGATCGGGGTCATATCTTCAAAGCTATATCGTTTCGTATTTTCATTCGGTGACATACCGTTGATAGAAGTCACATACAGCAGTGCTCCAAACTTTTCATTTTCTTTTCTTACTCTTGTACTTCCCCGTACAATATCTCCCGTTTTCAGATTAAAGCGGCGGATCTGTGAAGGGGATACATACACATCATTCTCACCCGGCATATAATTATCACTGCGGATGAATCCATAACCGTCAGCAAGCACTTCCAGAATACCGTTTGCCTCGATTCCACTGTCCAGCTGTCCAAATTCTGCTTTTTTATCCTCGATCTGTTTTTCCTGCTCTTTCGCATCCTCCTCCAGCATCCGCTGTACCAGTTCATCTTTTCTCAGAGCAGAGATTCCTTTCAGTCCTCTTGCTTTGGCTACTTCCCGAAGCTCTCCTGCTGATAATGATTCGTATTTTTCTCTCATCGCATGATTCCTTTCTATATGTCTGATCTGACACCTGAGATGGTTCTAGCCTACCATCGTGTCTGTGGTTTGTCAACTTATGCCTCTGCTTTACCCTGGAAAATTTCCCCAGAAATAATGCAGGCGGATATTCTTCCCCTTCTCTGATCGTTTTTGTCTGAAAATCACTACACGGACACATCTCGATTCCCATGTCCTGGTATGCTGCCGGATATACTGCTGCACCCCCTGCAAGATCCACCAGCCATTTTCTTTCTTTTATCATACAATGGCCTCCTTTTTCATTTTTCTATCATGTTTTATTATCCGGGAAATCAATGAGAATCTAAGATATGAACATCAGCAATTTCTATAAAATGCGGTTAGTGGGACTCGAACCCACACGGTTGCCCACTGGCACCTAAAACCAGCGCGTCTGCCAATTCCGCCATAACCGCCTGTGTATGTGTTCTGCACAGAAAACGAAAAAAGGACAAGCACTAGGCTTGTCCGATGAGACATCGGGGATTCGAACCCCGGACAACTTGATTAAAAGTCAAGTGCTCTACCAACT
>OLNH01000308.1_pt1 | contig 47359 bp, 35 predicted proteins | sample 1643101 | NCBI WGS metagenome assembly OLNH01 (sample SAMEA3136758, study PRJEB25190) | human gut metagenome | biome: human gut; feature: human-associated habitat; material: faeces | place: Austria | collected 2013 | reverse complement strand
TGCTTATCAGGAAGCTTGTCTGTACCGGCAGCCTTTTTTAGGATGCTTTCGCTCAGACAAGTAGTTCAGCATGCAACGCCAGATCGGTACCGTGACCCATGCGCCCGCGGTACCATTAGAGACTCCGACGCTCTCATTTTACATTTTCATGAGCGAGATTTGACGCTACTACAACATTTTATGAGGGAGATTCTGGTCTAAATGCACATTTCATGAGGAAGATTCTCCTAATCCACTACCGCTGCGCAAGAAGGTGGACAAGGAAGAGCTCAGCCACGGCAAGAGGGAGGGCTACACCTACCTCATCCTGTGCACCATCTCGGGCGTCGCACGGCCCTAGACTGGCCGGCGACGGCGCGCACGGAACGGGCGCGCGGGCCGAGCGACAGACTCGGATGATCGGAGGGGGACATATGGACGCGGAAAGGGACACGGACGGAACGATGGACGCGCACGAGGGGGACCACACGCCCGCGGACGGTGCCGGGACGGAGGGCGAAGGCGGCAAGCCGGACACTAGGCCGGGCGACAGACTCGCGACCATCCGACGCACGCTGTGGTGGATAGGACTGGTATTGCTATCCCCTTCTGTTATTGGCTGGTTTGGTCCTCATGATGGCAACTACGATGTCGCTTGCCGGATATTAACAACGTTTTCCCCTCCTTGTGGGAAAACGCCGGCTGAACAAATCGTCTATTCTCATCGGCTTCTGGCGACATTAGGTGCTGGACTCGTCTGCTGGCTTGCAGTCGCAATCCTCCATATTGCGCAGCTGTTCGTTGATGATCAGTTCCCCGGTGTTTCTCAGCCGCTTCCCAATAAGCACATCTTTGCAAAAATCGCAACATTCATCATCTCGCTCTTCAGTCTGCTGCTCTTCATGTTCTATCTCTGGGCAACCGCAATGGAGGAAGGCTGGTAGACGTCGTGTCTCTTCGCCAAGCAGCCGCGTCTGTATGCAGTTAATGAATCGGTGAGGCAGTCTCTGGAATCTTCCTCACCGATTCATTAGCTAGCCTCTATCGACGCGGACTCTCCAGATAAGCAGCATACATCCGCGCAAGGGTGTCTGCTTCTGCCACATCAGGAAGCCTATCGGCATGAGAAGCATCTTTCAATGCTTTAGCTGAATACCAAACAAGGCAAGGGATACTGCGCATTTCTTAACAGCGTTGTTATGCTCGCATTTCATGATTATCTCAATGAACAGTCAAAGCATACTCCGGGTTGGCTGCTTATTGATACGCCTCTGCATGGGTTTGACGAAGGAATACGACCCCTGGAAGACTCATCCATGAAAGTGGGCCTGTTTTCCTATCTAGCGAAACAAGCGGTTTCACAACAAATCATCATTATCGAAAACACGAATCACATGGCTGGCATTCCTCTTGACGATAACATCAATATCGTCGAATTCTCGAAGGACAAGCACAACGGACGATACGGATACTTGGACGGGATTTACGATGTGTCTGACGAAAGTTAACGGCGGTCCCAAATCAAGTCACCTTGTCGAGGAGCGAACCCGCGCAGCCGCACTCCCCATGATTTTCCAAAGCCATTGACCGGACTAACTTGAGCGCATCGTGGGCGACAAGTGGCCGCTGCAGCACCGCCACGTGCTCGGCCAGGCCATCCGCATCCGCTCCCCGTACGTGGACGCGCTGTCCGTCACCCAGGTGCTCGCCCTCAGGTCGCTGCGCAAGAAGGTGGACAAGGAAGAGCTCACGCACGGACAGAAGGAGAACTACACCTACCTGATCCTGTGCACCGTGTCCGGTGTCGCAGCAGGCCTGCAGAACACGGGCTGATCTTCGGCTGACCGCCTGACAAAAGCGAGCGGGGAGGTTCCGTGCCGATAAACGGCGCGGGCCTCCCCGCTCGCGTCGCGCGGCCCTAGCCTGGCCGGCGACAGCGCACAAAACAGGCACGCAGGCCGAGCGACAGACTCCCAATCATCCGACGTAACCCGGCGCCTGTCCGCGTTTACCCACGCCGCGACACCGACAGCCATCGTGGGCTTATACAACTGGTTCGGTCAGACTTATATTCTCGGCAGATTGAGCCTAGTCCACATTTCTCTATTTCTTCCTCGTCCTGCTTATAACCCCAATGACAACCCTTTTGGTTACGGCTTTCCTTCATGACAAACTGTCTTGGAAGAAGATTGTTCGCATCATAGCGCTGTCTTACTGTTTGACCATATTGGGTGTATTTCTGAACGAGTTGTGTTGTTGACGGAAGACGCCGCACTCGAAGGTTTTTGTTCAGCGCCTAACATGCAGCACTAGCATACTTATCCTCAATCCACTCATGATTCAGTAACAACTGCATGACTCCTGAAACACAGACACATAGCGAAGCCCTCGTTTGCAACTTCCACGAGAGAGAACCTTTGCTATTTTCACTAGAAAATCACACCCTAGAGTGCACCCCTACTCATTTTCCATTAGAATACTCTTAATATCTTAATCATTGTCGATTGAGATTAAATTTTCACATGGAGGAAATTATGAAATCCAGAAGAGTTTTTTATTCTCCACAATTATCTCAGTTTGCCTATGCGCAGTTATGACCACTCCAGCCTTTGCTGTAAATTGGTGGCAGGTTGGATGGATTGTCGCCAATAACGTCATCGACCGGGTAGTCAATCTCGATGGGCAAAGTTCAAATGATCAATATTCCACCTATATGGTTTCACCTTCCATTGTTTTCAACAATGGCACCAATGGGGGCGAATTCTATATGCGCCCTCAAGTCTCCAGCCGTGTGACCAGTTTCGAAATGCACGCGCATAGAGCTAACCCCGTCGATTTTGGAGCCAATATAGTTCTAGCCTTGTCCACAACCTCAGGCAAAAGGGTTATCAATAAAACAGTAGGGACAAACCAGTATGTCTCATACACCAGATCAAGCAGCGATGGCACCGGAACATGGGACGCTCGTTTCACCGAAGATGACAGCGGGAAAAATTGGCAGTGTTATTACCGCCAATATTACGGCAATGGAAGAAATCTTCCAACGATCATCGACGTCCCAAATACCAATCTAATCGACTACCTGGCTAACGATGGCACCACGTTCCGATACAACGCCAACCCAGATCAACCAAGAACAACAAAAGCCCCAACCCTTGACATCAAACAACTTAACAATCAATTTTATGACGAAAAAAGTGGTATATCAGTCGATTATCTTCGCGACTACAATACAGGAGATGATATTATTTTTGAAGATATCATAGATAAAATTCAATTCAATCCCAATGAAAACAATACATCACTCTTCTTTTTATTAGACAACGAATATATTGAATGGAAATTTAATGGAAATATCACCAACAAGTACAAGAAAGAAGACAGAATTAACCTTCATTTTAAAGTAATTACCGTGAAGCAATGTAAAGAGATTACATTTGAGAGTATCGATTTCTTCAAAGATTCAAGCAACGGAATAAATAAACAAGGACCATACCCTTGCATCTCCGACTACCTAAAATAAGGAGAACAGTGCAGTACATATATCTCACAGCACTTGCCCTGCTAGGATTATGTATGCTTATTTTTCCAAGGCAACTCTGGAAAATAAGCAATTTCCTCTGGACTCAAAAAGGAGATCCGAGCAATCTATACACATCCTTAATGAGAATAAGCGGTGCCGCCTTTCTTGTTTTAGCTCTTATTCTTTTCATCTTCTGCAGACTGCAGTAACACCTACCTGATCCTGTGCACCGTGTCGGGTGTCGCAGCAGGCTTGCAGAACACCGGCTGATTTTAGCCAGTTTCTTTCAGGGTCCCCGTTCGCACTGCCGATCGGGGACCCTTTTTCATACCTATATCTGCCTTATATATGGCAGAATCGGAGCCTTGCCATGAGCCTTCTCGCTTATATATGGCAGACCATCATGCGAAAAACCCACTTCGGGGGTACATTTTTCCGGTTTTTCACCTTTGGGACTGCCATACATAAGCGAAATATCACCGGACAGAACACGAAATCTGCCATACATAAGCGAGATATCGCTCTATTTCCCAGCGAACGGTCAGACCAAAACGTATGATGTTGGCTAGCCTGAACAATGAGGGGTGGAGTCAATGGCAGACGAACTGTTTGTAGACCAAGACGAGGTCGAAGGCACGGCAAGCGGCGTTTGGAGCCGCATGCTGGCAGGTAATCGCAGGTTTGCGGAGGGCAAACCGGAACATCCGAATCGTGGCGCTGAAGCACGCGAGGCACTTGTGGACACACACGCACCGGAAGCGGCCATACTGAGCTGCTCCGACGCGCGAGTAAGCCCGGATATTATTTTCGATTCCGGTCTTGGCGACCTGTTCACGGTTCGCACGGCCGGTCAAATCATCGACGAAGCCGTGATTGCGTCCCTAGAATACGCGGTGACCGTACTCGGCGTACGTTTGCTGGTAGTGCTCGGCCATCAGAATTGCGGTGCGATCAAGCAAGTTTCCAAGGATTACGAAGCGTTACTGCACGAATTGACCGCCGATGCGGAAGATTCGCTGATGGCCGCCGACAGCATTTCCGACATCGACGAACGCATCTGCGATTCGGATTCGATCATGATGCGCACGGTCGGTTTTTCGATTTGGCAGGCGCACGAATCGGAACTGGAATCGGCGGAGGATTTCGAGCGCGTGCACATCGCACGCACCATCGAACAGCTGGTGGAACGTTCCGAAGTGATCCAGCACGCGCTGGCCGAGGATCGGCTGATGATCACGGGCGCACGCTACCAGCTCGACACCGGCAAGGTGGAAGTGCTGAGCTTCTGACGATTTTCCGGAAAAAGACGGCTTCCGGATCCGTTGCGTCGCGCTGTTTTGACATGCCGTTGCTTTAGATTGGAATCATGTCGCTTGGTTTGAACATCCTTCTGATTTTCATTTTCCTGCTGCTCGGTTCCGTGTTCGCCGGCACCGAACTGGCGCTGGTCAGCCTGCGCGGATCGCAGATCGACCAGATGGAACAGGAGGATGCGCGCGGCAAGCGTGTGGCGCAGATCGCACGCGACCCGAACACGTTCCTGTCCACCGTGCAGATCGGCGTGACGCTGTGCGGCTTCCTGTCCGCGTCGTTCGGCGAATCCTCAATCGCCCCGTATATCGTGCCGGTCATCGAAGACTGGGGTGTGCCGCATAACGTCGCCGCTCCCCTGACCACCATCGCGTTGACGCTGATCATCTCGTATTGCTCGATCGTCATTTCCGAACTGGTGCCGAAGCGTATCGCCATGCAACGCAACGAGCAGATCGCGCGTGCCGTGGTGCCGGCCATCCATGTGTTCGCCAAAGTGTGCAAGCCGATCATCTGGCTGATCGGCAAGAACACGAACGGCATCGTGCGGCTGCTCGGCTTCGATCCGAACGAAACCGACAGCGAGGTGTCCGACGACGAACTGCGCGTGCTCGTCAACACCAACACCAACCTCAGCAAGGACGAGCGCACCATCCTCGACGACGTGTTCGACGCATCCGAAACCATTGTGGCGGAGGTCATGCGTCCGCGTGCCGACGTCGCGTTCCTGGACGGCTCCATGCCGATTGCGGAAGCCGCCGCGTACGTGCGTGAAATGCCGTATTCGCGTTACCCCGTCACCGGCAAGGATTTCGATGACGTGCTCGGCTTCGTGCACGTGCGCGACCTGCTCGACATCCGCGATCCGAAGGCGAGAACCGTTGCCGACGTGACGCGTGAGGGCATTTCCCTGCCGGGCACGTCGAAGCTGCTGCCAAGCCTTGAGCTGCTGCGCAAACGAGGCATTCACCTGGCCGTGGTAATCGACGAATACGGCGGCACCGACGGCATCGTCACGTTGGAAGACATGACCGAGGAATTGGTCGGCGACATCCGCGACGAATACGACCTGCCGGAGGAAAAGGGCGGCGAACGCACAGAACGCGCCGCTTTCGTCAATGGCGTGGCCACCATCGAAGGTGGCATGACGATCGAGGATTTCGCGGATTTGACCGGCATCGAGCTGGAAGACGGCCCGTACGAGACGGTTGCCGGCTATTTCCTGGCGCACACCGGCAAAATGGGCGAGGTCGGCGACGTGCTGTCATCCGATGACGGTTATGACATGGTCGTCACCGAAGTGGACGGCCGTCGTATCGAAACGCTGGAAGTGCGCCGGCACACCGCCGATGAGGACGGTTCCGCGGCTGGCGATTCCGCGGCGGACGCCAAGTAACCCAAGCGGCCTCTTACAGCACCACCTGCCGGTTGATGTCGCGGCGCAACTGCCTCCATTGCGGCAGATAGGCGCTCATACGCCTTTGAAAGCCCTCTCCGTGGCCGTTCTCCCACAGGTGGGTCATCTCATGCACCAGCACGTATTCGAGGAATCTAGGGGCCATTAAACCAAGCTGCAGGTTAAGTCGGATACGTCCGGTCTTCGGCGTGCACGATCCCCAACGCGAACTCATCAGACGCAACGTGATATGCGTCGGCGTACGGCCAACGATCGGGCCCCATTTGGCAAGCAACACAGGCAATTGCGATTCGATGTTGCGTTGCGCCCGCGCCTTGGCCTCGTCCGTCCATACGAAAGCGGGCGGGTTGGCGGAAGCGCCAGTATCGCCAATATTGCCGTTTTGCGCACGCTGCGCGTTGAGTTGCGCGTCTCTGGCCTGCCGCATGCTGCGTTGCGCCCGTTCGATCCACGGCTTGCGTTCCGTTACAAACCGTTCGATAGCGCTTTGCGACATTCGTTGCGGCGCGGAGATGACGATATCCGCGTTCGGCGGTTTGATGCGCAGGTACATGTTTTTGATGGGTTTGCGCACGATGGCCACCCGCATGCCGGCGATGCTCGCCGTCGTTTCGGAAATCACGCGATTGCGGTTGCGATGCCCCACTCCCCTGCCGTAACGGCCGTTACCGCCGTTGCGCTGCCCGTATGTCATGCCTGCATTATGCCACGACACGCCGATGACACGGCGGCACTTGACTTTCCCTGTGATTCAAGTATCATTTCAATTCGTTGTGTTCAAGACACAGCAAGTTGGGCCCGTAGCTCAGGTGGTTAGAGCGCATCCCTGATAAGGATGAGGTCGGAGGTTCAAGTCCTCCCGGGCCCACGTAGATGGTAAGGAAGCGGCACAGCCGCTTTTTTCACCTATGGGGCTATAGCGCAGCTGGTAGCGCATCTGCTTTGCAAGCAGAGGGTCGCCGGTTCGAACCCGGCTAGCTCCACGGGGCTATGGCGCAGCTGGTAGCGCATCTCCATGGCATGGAGAGGGTCAGGGGTTCGAATCCCCTTAGCTCCACAGAATTGAAGGCTTCCGAGTAATCGGAAGCCTTTTTCGTATTCAGCCTCTTGTCGACCATCCAACGGACGCGATCGCCCGCAAACCAAATAAAACGGCCGCCTGCATACCCGCAAGCGGCCGGAATCATCAAATCAATAGGGGAGTGGCACCACGAATCGCAACTAGTTGCGGGCCGCGTTCTGCTTGGACAGCTCGTCACGAATCTGCTGCAGCAGCTGGACGGTCTGCTCTTCGGCAGACGGCTCTTCAGCGGCCTTTTCCTCGGCTTCCTTCTGCTCGGCAAGCTTGGTCTTGGCAAGCAGCGCCTCGGTCATGTCGCGGAATTTGTTGATCGGCACCAGAATGCAGAAATAGACGGCGACGGCGATGATGAGGAAATTCAGAATAGCGCCCAGCACTGCGCCGAACGAAACGGTCGCGCCGTTGAATGTGATCGCCAGCAGACCATCCATGTTCGGCTTGCCGAAGATCATGGCGATGAACGGATTGATGACGCTGTTGACGATCGCGTTGACCACGGTGGTGACGGCACCGCCCATGACGACACCGACGGCCATGTCGATCATGTTGCCGCGTGCGATGAATTTCTTGAATCCTTCGAACATTTTTGCTCCTGTTCTGCATTCGCGATTCCGTGAATCGCGTCAATGGACAAGTCTCTCTTTGGACGTGTCTCTCTTGCATGCCCGAATCCATCCTATATCCGCACGCTCCAGCCAAATCTTGAGCAATATCTTGTGCGTCTCACAGTCAAGCACATAGAATGAAACCGCCGTATTGATAACCCAACTATCCCGAAGGGGAAAAATATGCTCACTGATGAGTACGTCAAGCGCGTGTACGCGCAGGTCGAGAAGCGCGATGGCGACCAGCCGGAGTTCCTGCAGGCCGTTCGCGAGGTCTTCGAAAGCCTCGAGCCGGTTGTTGAGAAGCACCCAGAATATGAGAAGGCGGGCGTGCTCGAGCGCCTCGTCGAGCCGGAGCGCGTGGTGAAGTTCCGCGTCGCCTGGACGGACGATGAGGGCAAGGTGCAGGTCAACCGCGGTTACCGCATCCAGTTCAACTCCGCGATCGGCCCGTACAAGGGCGGTCTGCGTTTCCACCCGAGCGTGAACGAGGGCGTCATCAAGTTCCTTGGCTTCGAGCAGATTCTCAAGAACTCTCTGACCAGCCTGCCGATGGGCGGCGGCAAGGGCGGCTCCGACTTCGATCCGAAGGGCAAGTCCGATGCCGAAGTCATGCGTTTCTGCCAGGCGTTCATGACCGAGCTGTGCCGTCACATCGGCCAGTTCACCGACGTTCCGGCCGGCGACATCAACGTCGGCGCCCGTGAGATCGGCTACCTGTTCGGCCAGTACAAGCGCATCCGCGACGAATACTCCGGCGTGCTCACCGGCAAGGGCCTCGAATTCGGCGGCTCCCTGGCTCGCACCGAGGCTACCGGCTACGGCCTGTGCTACTACACCCAGGAAGCCCTGCGCGTCCTGAAGAACGATTCCTTCGAAGGCAAGACCGTCGTCATCTCCGGCTCCGGCAACGTGGCCATCTTCGCCACCGAGAAGGCCCAGGCCCTCGGCGCGAAGGTCGTCACCGCCTCCGATTCCAACGGCTACGTCTACGATCCGGACGGCATCAAGCTCGACATCGTCAAGGACATCAAGCTCGGCCACCGCGGCCGCATCAAGGAGTACGCGGAGCGTGTTCCGGGTGCCGAATACCACGAGGGCTGCAAGGGCGTGTGGACCGTGCCGTGCGACATCGCGCTGCCGTGCGCCACCCAGAACGAAATCGATGAGGAGTCCGCCAAGGCCCTCGTCGCCAACGGCTGCAAGGTCGTGTGCGAAGGCGCCAACATGCCGTCCACCCCGGAGGCAATCGCCGTCTATCAGGACAACGGCCTGCTGTACGGCCCGGCTAAGGCCGCCAACGCGGGTGGCGTGGCTGTGTCCGGCCTTGAGATGAGCCAGAACTCCTACCGCCTTTCCTGGACGTTCGAAGAGGTGGACAACAAGCTCAAGTCCATCATGGAGAACATCGTCGCCAATTCCCTGGCCGCCGCCAAGGAGTACGGCCATGAGGGCGATCTGATGCTCGGCGCCAACGCCGCCGGCTTCGTCAAGGTCGCCAACGCCATGGTCGCCCAAGGCGTGCTCTGATCGTCTTTCACAATCCGTTTCAACGGTCCGTGTGATTCGTTCGCACGGACCGTTTTCATATACGTTTACGGCATAACGCGCAACGCAGTATGACGATTGCATAAAAGCGACCGCATAATCGCGATTACATAAGAAAAGACGGCGCCTCCCGAAGTAGGGAAGCGCCGTCTTCTTATGTTGCACGAACGGCTTACGTTGCGCAAGCGCCGTACGAACGCCGTATGACGAATCGATCAGTCGTCGCCGAGCGTCACGTGGATGCCGCCGACCAGCGTGCTCACCACGTTGTACAGCAGCGTGAGAATCACCACCAGCACGGTGAACAGCACCACTTCGATGATGGAGAAGATGGTGACCGCGCTCAGCACGGTGCTCAGCGAAAGCACGTTGGCAAGGTCGAATCCGCCGGCGTCAAGACCGGTGGAGGACACGATCTGCGTCACCTGATCGAACACGCCGACCACGTTCAGCAGCAGCCACAGCAGCGTCACCGCGACGATCTGGATGATGCCTCCCGCGATGGAAAGCATGAACGCCACCTTGGCCGCGGACCATGCGTCGATGCGGGTCAGGGACAGGCTCATGCGGCGGGCGCGAGGCGCGCCACGACGCGCTTTTTCACGAACCTTCACACCGCCGGACGCGGCGGCCATGTTCTCATGCGCCTGAGACTGTTCCGTACCGCTCAACGGCTGGCTGGATGCGGAACGGGCCACGCGTGGGGCCTGCGCCCCTGCCTGCGCCTGATGGCTTTCATTGTTCTCGCTCATCGTTGCTCCTTGCAGAATCTTGCCTACTTCTAGCCGAGGCTACCAGTTTTCGCAGACGATTCCCCACCTGTGTCTCAGGCCTCTACATTCTCGCCATCGCCGGCATCGGAAGTGGCTTCCGTACCGGTTTCAGCGGAGTTTTCAGTAGTGGTTTCGGCTTGCGATTGCGCGGCTGCGTCGTTCTGGACTGCTCCGTTTTCCGCGGCGGCCTGCTCGGCGTCATCCTCGTCGGTCTCCTCGTTACGTGCTATGGAGATGATTTCGTCGTTCTTGTCAGGCTTGGCGAGCGTCACACCCTGGGTGGTACGTCCGGTGCGCTTGACTTCGGCGACGTTGGAGCGGATGACCTTGCCGGACTTCATGATGGCCATGATCTGGTCGGATTCCTCCACGATCACGGCACCCACCAGGGAGCCACGGCCTTCGGCGAGCTGCACGGCCTTGACGCCGTAGCCGTTACGGCCCTGCAGACGGTATTCGCTGATGGCGGTGCGCTTGGCGAAGCCCTCGTTGGTGACCACGAGCAGATCCCTGTCGGAATCGCCCTGCACCACATCCATGGCCAAAAGCTCGTCGCTGTCGCGGAACTTCATGCCCTGCACACCGGCGGTCTGGCGGCCCATCGGGCGCAGTTGCTCGTCGTTGGCTTCGAACTTCAGGCTCATGCCCTGCTTGGAGACGAGGATGATGTCGTCGTCGGCGTTGCACAGCGCGGCACCGATCAGCTCGTCGGCGTTCTCGCCGTTCTCGTCGGTCATGAGTCGTACCGCGATCAGACCACCCTGACGCGGGGAGTCGTATTCGGCGAGCGCGGTCTTCTTGACCTTGCCGGAACGGGTGGCGAGCACCAAGTACTTGGCCACGTCGTAGTTCGGAATCGACAGCACGGTCTGGATCGTCTCGTCCGGGCCGAACTGCAGCAGGTTCGCCACGTGCTGTCCCTTGGAATCGCGGGAGCCTTCCGGCAGCTCGTATGCCTTCAGACGGTACACGCGGCCCTTGTTGGTGAAGAACAGCAGCCAGTTGTGCGTGCTGGTCAGGAAGAAGTGGTCCACCACGTCGTCCTCGCGCAGCTTGGCGCCCTTGATGCCCTTGCCGCCGCGGTGCTGCGCGCGGTATTCGTCGGCCTTGGTGCGCTTGATGAAACCGGAGTGGGTCACGGTGACGACCACGTTTTCTTCGGCGATCAGGTCTTCGACGTTCATCTCGCCGGAGTACGGCAGAATCTTGGTACGGCGTTCGTCGCCATACTTGGCGACGATTTCGTCCAGCTCGTCGCCGACGATCTTGCGCTGGCGTTCCGGCTTGGCGAGGATGTCGTTGTAGTCGGCGATCTTGCGCATGAGCTCGTTGTGCTCGTCGAGGATCTTCTGACGTTCCAGGGCGGCCAGTCGGCGCAGCTGCATGGCGAGGATGGCGTCGGCCTGCACCTCGTCCACGTCAAGCAGGTCCATAAGGCCCGTGCGGGCGGTCTCCGCGGACTCGGAGGCACGGATGAGGGCGATGACCTCATCGATCATGTCAAGGGCCTTCAGATAGCCCTGCAGGATGTGGTCGCGTTCCTCGGCCTCGCGCTTGAGGTAGGCGGTACGGCGTGCGATGACTTCGAGCTGGTGGTTTACCCAATGACGGATGAACGCATCCAGGGACAGCGTGCGCGGCACACCGTCGACCAGTGCCAGCATGTTCGCGCCGAAGGTCTGCTGCAGCTGGGAATGCTTGTACAGGTTGTTGAGCACGACCTTCGGCACGGCGTCGCGCTTGAGCACGAGCACGAGGCGCTGGCCAGTACGGCCGGAGGTTTCGTCGCGCATGTCGGCGATGCCTTGGATCTTGCCGTCGCGCACCGCTTCGCGGATGGACACGACCAGACGATCCGGGTTGACCTGGTACGGCAGTTCGGTGATCACGAGGCACATGCGGCCCTTGATCTCCTCGGTGTTCACCACGGCTCGCATGGTGATGAGGCCACGGCCGGTACGGTACGCCTGTTCGATGCCCTTATGGCCGAGAATCGTGGCGCCGGTAGGGAAGTCCGGTCCCTTGATGATGCGGATCAGGTTGTCGAGCAGTTCCTCACGGCTCGCGTCCGGATGGTCGAGCGCCCAATGCACGCCTTCTGCCACCTCGCGCATGTTGTGCGGAGGAATGTTGGTCGCCATGCCGACGGCGATGCCGGACGAGCCGTTGCACAGCAGGTTCGGGAAGCGGGCCGGCAGCACGGTCGGCTCCTGCGTCTTGCCATCGTAGTTCGGCAGGAAATCGACGGTGTCCTTGTCGATGTCACGCACCATTTCCATGGCGAGTGGCGCCATACGGCATTCCGTGTAACGCATTGCGGCTGCCGGGTCGTCGCCGGGGGAGCCGAAGTTGCCCTGGCCGTCGACGAGTGTGTATCGCATCGACCACGACTGCGCCATACGCACCAACGTGTCGTAGATGGCGGAATCGCCGTGCGGATGGTACTTGCCCATGACTTCGCCGACGACGCGTGCGCACTTGGAGTAGCCGCGGTCGGGGCGGTAGCCGCCGTCGTACATCGCGTAAATCACGCGGCGGTGCACCGGCTTCATGCCGTCTCGCACGTCCGGAAGGGCACGATCGACGATGACGGACATGGCGTACGCCAGATAGGATTCGCGCATTTCCTGCTGCAAATCCTTCTTCTGGACGCGTTCGCCGACCATCAGGCCATAATCGGTGTTGTCGGCCTCCTGCGGGCTCAACGGTTCCATGGAGCCGTCAGGCACGAACTGGCCGTCTTCGTTGCTGTTGTTTTCGTCTGCCAATTTCTAATCCTTGCTTTGAAGTCCTGCGAAACCCTACGCGTTTACGCGTCGATCCAGCTGACGTTGCGTGCGTTGCGCTGGATGAACAGACGACGTGGTTCGACTTCGTCGCCCATGAGCATGGAGAAGGTCTCGTCGGCCGCGGCCGCGTCTTCGATCTGCACCTGCTTCAGAATGCGATGGTCAGGATCCATGGTGGTCTCCCACAGTTCCTGGTAGCTCATCTCGCCCAGACCCTTGTAGCGCTGGATGCCTTCGCCCTTCGGCAGCTGGCGGCCCGCGGCCTTGCCTTCGGCGAGCACGCGGTCGCGTTCGGCGTCGGTGTACACGAAGTCGTGCGGGCCCTTGGTCCACTTGAGGCGGTACAGCGGCGGCATGGCCACGTACACGTAGCCGGCGGTGATCATCGGGCGCATGTAGCGGAAGAACAGCGTCAGGTTCAGGGTTGCGATATGCGCGCCGTCCACATCTGCATCGGCCATGATGATGACCTTGTGGTAGCGCACCTTGTTGAGGTCGAAGTCCTCGCCGTAGCCGCCGCCGACGGCGGTGATCAGCGATTCGATGGTGTCCGACTTCATCATGCGGTCCAGGCTTGCGCGCTCGGTGTTGAGGATCTTGCCTCGCAGAGGCAGGATGGCCTGCGTGATCGGGTTGCGTCCCTGGATGGCGGAGCCGCCTGCGGAATCACCCTCCACGATGAACAGCTCGCATTCTTCGGGGTTGTTGGACTGGCAGTCCTTGAGCTTGTCCGGCATGCCGGCCGATTCGAAGATCGACTTGCGGCGGGTGTTCTCACGTGCCTTCTTGGCGGCCAGACGCGCACGGGAGGCCTCGATGGCCTTCTGGATGATGTTCTTGGCCTCGTTCGGGTGGGCGTCGAACCAGTCGCCGAGCTTGTCGGTCATGACGCGCTGCACGAAGGTCTTCGCTTCGGAGTTGCCGAGCTTGGTCTTGGTCTGGCCTTCGAACTGCGGGTTGGTGAGTTTGACGGACACGACGGCGGTCAGGCCTTCGCGCACGTCGTCGCCGGACAGGTTCTCGTCCTTGTCCTTGAGGATGTTCTTCTCGCGGGCGTAACGGTTGACCAGCGAGGTCAGCGCGGCGCGGAAGCCTTCCTCATGGGTGCCGCCTTCGGTGGTGGAGATGGTGTTGGCGAAGGTGTGCACGGCTTCGGAATACGCGGTGGTCCACTGCATGGCGATTTCCGCGGAGATGCCGATCTTCAGGTCCTCGGCCTCGAAGTCGATGACGTCCGGTTCGACCGGGGTGGCCTTGCGGGACTTCACCAGGTAGTCGACGTAGTCCTTGATGCCGTCGTTGTACTGGTAGGTGACGGTCTGGAACTTGTCTTCGGTTTCGGATTCCTCGCCGGAAACCTCGTCGCCGGCCTGGTCGGGCTCGCGCAGGTCGGTCAGGGAGATCTTCAGGCCCTTGTTCAGGAACGCCATCTGCTGGAAGCGGTTGCGCAGTATCTCGAAATCGTAGGTGGTGGTTTCGAAGATCTTGCCGTCGGCCCAGAAGGTCACGGAAGTGCCGGTGGATTCGCCTTCCTCCATCGGCTTGCCCTTGAGCAGACGCGCGGTCGGCTTCTGGTCGATGTAGGTCTGGGTCCAGTGGAAGCCCTGACGGCGCACTTCGATGTCCACGCGGGTGGACAGCGCGTTCACCACGGAGATGCCCACGCCGTGCAGGCCGCCGGAAACCGCGTAGCCGCCGCCACCGAACTTGCCGCCAGCGTGCAGCTTGGTCATCACGGTTTCGACACCGGAGATGCCTTCGCCCGGCACTTCGTCGACCGGGATGCCTCGGCCGTCGTCCACCACGCGCACGCCGCCGTCCGGCAGAATCGTCACTTCGATGTGCGACGCGTAGCCGGCAAGCGCCTCGTCGACGGAGTTGTCGACGATCTCATACACCAGATGGTGCAGGCCGCGAGGGCCGGTGGAGCCGATATACATGCCCGGGCGGATACGCACCGCCTCAAGGCCTTCCAGCACCCTCAGATCGGACGCGTCGTAGTGTTCCGGAGACAGCGAATCGTCAAGTTGCGCATCTTCGAGCTGGTCGTTCTGGATCTGATCCTGAATCTGATCTTCCTGCGTGTTTTCAGCTGATTCGTTCAGCGAATCCGCATCAAGGTCTGCCACAGAGATTCCTTCCTGCATTTTTCCCGCCATCAAGGGTCATTTCCGCAGGTGATACCACCTAGAACGCAAATAAAGGCCCCTTCTAGGCGTTTACATACACTGCTGGATATTCTACTCATGGAGGGGGACAGCGCGCTATAGACATTTGTCCTTGGAATTCAACGGTTTTCAACGGCTTCGGCATGGTTCCGAACGCGTCCGACGAGCCGGAAAACCTCCGTAAACCCCGTCGCAACGGCCTGTTTCACGCGCGCCACAATCGATCTCTCCTGTCAGAGAGGTCGATTGTAAGTCGACTTCGCAATAGCCCTCAGTAGCGAATCTTCCTTGAGATACGCCCACGGCTGAACCCTTGGCTCTGCGGGCCGGTGACCCTCACCTCATTGATGGTCAGACCTTCGAGTTTCCTGCGGATGGTGTCCGTCAGCAACGGCGTCATATACGACAGGGTGGTGGTCCAGGCCGGGCTGTCGCAACGTATCGTCAGCACGCCGTCTCGCAGGCTGGCGGGGTAGGAGTGCTTCGCGTTCTCCACGCCCACCACCTGGTCCCAATGGTCGCGCATCTGCGCCATTTTGAGGTGGGGTATCCATGCGCCGTTCGATGCCAGCAGATTGAACAGGCTGCCGACGGTTTCCGGATCGCGTCCGGGTTTGCCGAAGCTTTCCCACGCCTTGCGCGCGCGTTCCTCGCGTTCCTTGAGCCGCCCGGCACGGTCGCTGATGCGGTCGAACACTTCGGCCGGCAGTTTGCGTTGGTCGAGGTTCAGCAGTTCGCAGATTGGTGGTTTCGGCATTAGGATTCGGCCTCGATTCCTTGCGATTGCGCGCCACGTCCGGCGGCAAGCATGGCCGCCATCGCCGCGATATCGCCGTCCGTCTCCTGCGATTGCGCACGCAGCGCGGCAACGTCGATGACATGCGCCTCGCCTTGCGGAATATCGCTTGCCGCGGCGACGGTGATCAGCACCTGGTCCTGCCGTCGCGCGAAGTCGAGGATCTGCCCGCGACGGGACTCGTCGAGCTGGGCGAACACATCGTCGAGTATCACGATCGGCTTGACGTCGCGCTGCGCCGAAACCACTTCGTACAGCGCCATTTTCAGGGCCAACGCCATTGTCCACATCTCGCCGTTCGAAGCGAATTCGCGGGCTGGCATGTCGTTGAGCCGCAATGTCAGATCATCGCGCTGCGGTCCGATCAGATTCTGCCCACGGGCCACTTCGCCGGGGTAGATGCGTTGGAAATGACGGCTGATTTCCGCGGCCGGCTCGTCGAACAGAAGCACCTCGTCGAAGGACGGCTCATACACCAGGTCGGCCTGTTCCTCTTCGCCCGCCAACGAAGCATAGATGCGGGTGAACGGCTCGCGCAGCAGTCCGATCACATCGTTCCGGTCCTTGGTCAATTGCACGCCGAGGGCGATGAATTGGCCGGTCCACACTTCCAGACCGCTCAGCACGGCCTGACGCCCGTATTCGGGATCGATGCCGGAGCCGTCAGACAGCTGTTTGAGCAATGCAGCACGCTGTTTGGCAACGTGCGTGAACTGTTGCAACGACTGCGCATAACGGGGCAACAGCAGTGAAGCCGCCTGGTTGAGGAAGTTCCGTCGGGTGGCCGGATCGCCAGACACCAACCGCTGGTCTTCGGGGGTAAAGGACACGGAGGGGACCAAACCCACGATATCCCTCATATATTGCGATTTTCCGCCGTCCACGCGCGCCCTGTTGGCGCCTCGCGCGGCGATGGTGATCTCATATGTGCGCTGTTCGCCCGCATCTTCGACGTTGGCCCGGACAGTGGCGGAAGGGTGGCCTTTTTCGACCAGCGGCAGCGATGACGAGGTGCGGTGGCTGGAGCCGGTGGACAGCACTTCCACGGCTTCCACGATATTGGTTTTCCCTAGGCCGTTCGAGCCTTGGAGAATGTTGATTCCCGGTTCGAAATCAAGCACGCAATGGTCCCATGACCGGTAATGGTCGAGCGCGAGACGGGAGATATGCATGAAAACCGGAATTCCTTGAAGGTGATGGCATGGTGGCCCGGACGGGAACTTGCCGTCCGGGCCACAGGTGGAACGAAATCAGTTGTTGAAGCGCATCGGAACGAGCAGGTAACGGTAGTCCATGGATTCGTCGGAATCCGCTTCCTGCTGGCCGTTGAATTCCACGGGCTTGACCGCGGTGGTCATCTTCATGCGCACGAACGGCTCGCTGATGGCGCTCAGGCCGTCGACCAGATAGGAGGGGTTGAACGCCACGGTGATGTCCTCGCCGTCCATGTCGATGTCGAGAATCTCCTTCGCCTGTGCTTCGTCGGCGGTGCCGGCCGACAGCGTCAGCTCCTGGCCGGAGAAGACCATACGGATCGGGGCGTTGCGTTCGGCGACCAGCGAAACGCGTTTGATGGCGTCGATGAGGGCCTGCTTGTTGATGACGGCATGAATCGGGTATTCATCGGCATACAGGCGGTCAACGGCCGGGAATTCGCCATCGATGAGCTGGGAGGTGGACACGCGGCCGGCGTTCTCGAAGCCCAGCAGGGACGGGTTGTCCGCATCGAAATCGATGGTGACGTTCTGATGCTCGTCCAGCGAACGCGCCATGTCGCGCAGCAGCGAGCCACGGACCAAAGCGGTGGTGCTGATGGTCGCATCCTCCGGCGTCCAGGTGAAGCTGGAACGGGCCAGACGGAAACGGTCGGTGGAGCTCATGATGACCTTGTCGCCCTGGAACTGGACGCGGATGCCGGTGAGCACCGGACGGTTCTCCTCACGGGAGACCGCGACGGACGCCTGGTTGACGGCCTGAGCGAAGGTGGGGGAGTCCACCTGACCCAGTTTCGTCGGCACCACGGGCAGATCCGGATATTCGCTTTCCGGCATGAGCTGCATGGTGAAGGTCGACTTGCCCGACGTGATGGTCATCGTGGAACCATCAGTGGAAAGATAGGTTTTCGCAGCGGGCAGCGACTTGGTGATGTCGGCAAGCAGTTTGCCCAGCACCAGAACGCTACCGGCCTCGTCCACGCCGGCTTCGATGTGGTGGCGTGCGGAAATGGCGTAGTTGAAGGCGGAAAGCTGGAGTGTGCCGTCAATGGCTTCCAGACGGATGCCCGCCAGAATCGGGGTTGCGGGACGTGCGTCGATGACACGTGTGGTCCATGCCACGGCATCGGCAAGAGCTTGGGAATTGACTTCGACTTTCATGGGGTATTCCTCGTTTCGTTCGATTCACATGCCATTCTAGCGATAAGAGCAACGACGACGAAAGCGTGGGGAATTCCCCGCATTACGAGAATGACGATGAAAGTAAGAAAAACGTACTTTCGTAATAATAAGCCCTGTGGATAGTGTGGATAAGCTCGTTCAGCCCAAGCGCAGCAACGTCTCAGTACGAGGCGACATCTGTGGATAACTTCTGAGTCGAATGTGGATAAGAGCATGGGTTATCCACAGGCTCATGGCCGCGCAAAACTTATCCACAATTCACTGTGAATAATCCACGAGCCATCCACTGCCGTTTTCCGTGTTTCCAACGGCTTTTCCACAGACCTTTCCCCGAAATGTGGATATGTATGTGGAAAACTCGATGTACAAGAAATTCTGTCCGGGCGTGTCACGCGGATAGTAAAAAGGCTGGTAAATAATTTACCAGCCTAAGGAAAACCGTTGGAAATACGCCGTTTGTTGTGGTTGCTTCCGTTACTTGTCGTTGGAACGCTGCTTGAGCTGCAGAGTCAACTCGGTCACGTAGTTGTAGATCTCCTGCTTCTCCTGCATCTCGTCGTTGATGCGCGTATACGCGTGCATCACGGTGGTGTGGTCCTTGCCACCGAAGACCAGGCCGATGTCGTTGAGGCTCATGCTGGTCAGCTCGCGTACCAGATACATGGCGATCTGGCGTGCCAGCGCGATCTTCTTGGTACGCGAACGGCCGACGATGTCGTCGAACGTCAAATAGAAGTACTTGGCCACCTGCGTGATGATGTCCGCGGGCTTGATCTCCACGTCGGTGGTGAAGAAGTCCTGCAAAGTCTGTTCCGCAAGGGCTTTGGTGACCGGCTGGTTGCTCAGCGACGCCATGGCGGTCACACGGTTCAGCGCGCCTTCCAGCTCGCGGATGTTCTCGGTGAACCGTTCCGCGATCAGGTTGAACACGTCGTTGGGAATATTGGAGCCGTTCATGGTGGCGATCATGCGCAGAATGGCGATTCGCGTCTCCAGATCCGGCGGTTTGACGTCCACGGTCAGGCCCGATTCGAAGCGGGAGATCAGACGTTCGTTGAAGCCCTGTAGGTCCTTCGGCGGCACATCGGAGGCGATCACGATGCGCTTGTTGGCCTGATGCAGGGTGTTGAACGTGTGGAAGAACTGCTCAAGGGTCGCGTCCTTGCCGCTCAGGAACTGGATATCGTCGATGAGCAGCACGTCGACCTCGCGGTAGCGGCGGTTGAATTCCTTGATCTGGCCGGAACTTTGGTTCGTATCGGCCAGAGCCTCGATGAATTCGTTGGTGAATTCCTCACTGGTGACGTAGCGGACCTTCAGATTGGGGTCCTTGACCAGCGCGTAGTTGCCGATGGCGTTCAGCAAATGGGTTTTGCCCAGGCCGGAGCCGCCGTAGATACACAACGGATTGAAATCATGGCCGGAGCCCTCCGCCACGGCCAGCGCCACGGTACGTGCGAAACGGTTGGAATCGCCGGGCACGAAGGTGTCGAAGGTGGCGTTCTTGTTCAAATGCGTTTCGGGGTCGAGCAGCGGCCTGTTCTGGCCGCTCTGGAAATGGTCCTGTTCCGGCGGCATCGTCGCGGGAATCGGCAACTGGCCTTGCATCGTCTCGTTCGCAGGGGATTTCGCCGGCGATTTCGCGGGGGAGAAGCGCGGATAGGTTTCCTCCGGCTGTTCCTCCGTTTTCGGCTTCATTTCAACGATTTTGAAGGCGGGGAAGATGTCCTGTTCGGCGGATTCGCGCAACGCCTCCATCAACGGCTTGTTCAATTCGGTCTGCAAAGCCTGCTGAGCCGCCTCACTGGGCACGCACAGCATGATGGTCGGACCCCACATGCCTTCGGGATAGACGTTCTCCAGCCAGCTTTTGTCGCGTACGGACAGCGACGGATTCTGGTGCAGCAGGGCCAAAGCGTCGGACCACACCCCACGAGCCTGCTCGAGAGGATCTGTTGTCGTGTTATCAGCCACGGATAATCCTTTCTCGACAGACGTACCACTGATGTGCAACTGTATATTTGTACTCTCTTTTCCCCGAGTTATCCACCGGCATGCGTGTTGAAAAGATTGAAATGTGAATAACATTGTTGTAGTTTGTGGATAACTTTTGTGGGGAATTCGGCGGAATCGCAACGATTATGTGGATTGTTTTATGCGGGGAATCCCCATGAAAATGTGAAGAAAAATGGACGACGCGACAATCTGTTCAGGGGTCAGAGTAGTTTAGTAGAGCTTGACTCATGAGGAGCCGTGCCTTGGCATGGCTAAAAACACCGGGAGCATTAATTATGAAGAGGACATTCCAGCCGAACAACCGCCGTCGCCACATGAAGCACGGTTTCCGTCAGCGCATGCGCACCCGCGCAGGCCGCGCTCTGATCAACCGTCGCCGCGCCAAGGGCCGCAAGTCCCTCGCTGCCTGATTTTTTAGTGGCATAGAGCGGTGGAACGGCTGAAAAGCCATCGCGATTTTGTTGCGGTGCTCAAACGCCGTCGTAGGGTATCGCGAGAAGACATCGTCGTGCATTATCTGATGCACGACGATGTCGTAACGGGCGATACAGCGACGGTGCAAGGCCGCCGTGTCGGCTTGGCCGTTTCCAAAGCTGTTGGCAACGCGGTCACGCGCAACGCCGTGAAAAGGCGTTTCCGTGTGCTTGCACGAAAGTACGAATCACTATTACCCGAATCCTGCGATATCGTGTTGCGTGCCAAGCCAAGTGCCGCACGTGCCGATTTCCTGTCGCTTGAGCAGCAGATGGCATCGTGTTTCGAAGCGGTGAAACGTAAAACCGCTTCCCGGCAATGAGCAAGGGGCATCATCGCAATTGGATGGTGCGGCTCATCCGCTGGTATCAGAAACATATTTCCGCCCATACCGCACCTCGGTGCCGGTATTATCCCAGCTGCTCCAATTATGCGATTCAGGCGATTGAACGATTTGGCTGCCTTAAAGGTGGTCTTCTTGCGTTATTACGCCTTCTTCGTTGCAACCAGTGGAACCGTGGAGGAATCGACGACGTTCCACAGCTCTATTCCTTGTTTTACAGATGTTCGTGGTCGAAGGCACACGAGGAGCCTCGTCTCACGCCTCTGGATGTAGATGAACCTATAGGCGATAAGGAGAATGGCCTGTAATGAATCAAGATCAATTCCTCCTCGATAGTGGTTTCTGGGGCTGGCTGTACAAGCTCCTGTACCCCGTCGAGTGGCTCATGACGCAGATTATGGCCGGATTCCACCGATTCATGGTGATGCTGGGCATGAACGAGATCGGTTTCTCGTGGGTCATGTCCATCGTGTTCCTGGTGATTGTGGTCCAGGCGTGCGTGTTCCCGCTGTTCTACAAGTCCATGAAGGGCATGCGCAAGATGCAGGCCCAGATGGCCGTTTTGCAGCCCAAGATGCAGCGCATCCAAAACAAGTACAAGGGCAAGAACGATCCCGCCAGCAAAGAGGCTTTGCAACGCGAGATGATGAAGCTCTACCAGGACAACGACGCGAACCCGATGGGCGGCTGCACGTCGATGCTGCCTATGTTCGTGCAGGGTCCTGTGTTCATGTGCATGTTCTACACCCTGTCGGCCATTCCATACATCGCCCGTGGCAAGTTCAGGAACGGTTCCGGCCTCGGCGCCTTCGACATCGCCACCGCCAAGCAGTTCACCTCCACCAACGTGTTCGGCGTGAACGTGGCCGAGAACTTCACCACCGCCGACATCCACGGCAAGATCATCATCGGCATCTTCGTGGCGTTGATGTGCTTCTGCCTGTGGCTCATGCAGTACAACAGCATGAAGCGCAACATGGTCCAGAGCGCTGCGAACAAGCAGACTGAAATGATGCAGAAGATGATGCTGTGGATGTTCCCGATCATGTACATCTTCTCCGGCGTCGCCATGCCGTTCGCAGTGCTGGTGTACTGGCTGACCAACAACATCTGCAACCTGCTGCGTTCAATCTGGCAGATCCACGTCTTCCCGACCCCGGGTTCGCCCGCGGCCGAGGCGAAGGAGAGGCGCGACCACGCCCATGAGAACGCCCGCCGTGCCAAGGCCGGCCTGCCGTCCCTCGAGGAGGAGGAGCTGCAGAAGGCCAAGGAAGCAGCTGAGAACAAGGAAAAGAACGGCTACCAGCGCGTGCAGCCGAGACGCAAGAAAAAGAAGAAGAAATAAGTATCGGGTGTGTCCTGTGTTCCACGTGAAACACAGGACACACCGTTTTATACGCGGCAATCACCAACGTGATACACAACAATCGCTAGACTTGAATAACAAGAACCCCGCTCAAAGGAGTACAGAACCATGGCGCAAGATGATGAGAAGACCATCGATCAGCTCAATGAGGAAGCTGATATCGCTGCCGATTACCTCGAAGGATTGCTCGACATCGCCGACTACGAAGGCGACATAGAAATGGGCGTGCGCAACAACCGTCCGACCGTGCAGATCGTTGCCGACGACGACACCGACATCAAACATCTGATCGGACGCAACGGCGAAGTCGTGGACGCCCTGCAGCAGCTCACCCGACTCGCCGTACAGCAGAAGACCGGCGAGCGGTCCCACCTCATCGTGGACGTGGACGGCTATCTGAAGCGCAAGCGCCAGCGCCTGCACGACCTTGCGCTGGATGCCATCGACGAGGCGCGCGAGACTGGCGAGCCGGTGGACCTGAAGCCGATGAACTCCTTCGAACGCAAGATCATCCATGATGTGGTGCGCGAGGAAGGCATGAAGTCTCGGTCCCATGGCGAAGAACCGCATCGTTACGTCACGGTGTACGTCAAGGCTTCCGCAGCCGATGACGCCGACGAGATCGACGAAGCCTGAAATAGTTTCACGTGAAACATGAAGCGTCGCGAGTTTCTCGCGGCGCTTTTTGATGCCTGTAGATTAGGATGGTGTGCATGAGTGATGTGAATGACGAATTGGATGGGTCGCCGATTCTTGAGGAAGTGCTTGGCGATGCATTGGGCAAGTTGAAGGTGTTTCACGTGAAACTTGCTGCGGAAGGAGAGCCGCGCGGGCTGATAGGGCCACGCGATGTCGGTATTATTTGGGAACGGCATATTCTGAACTCCGCGGCCATCGTACCGTTCATCCGTGAAGCAACGGCCAAGAGGCAATTCAAGACGGTGGCGGATATCGGCAGTGGTGGAGGATTCCCCGGTATCGTGGCGGCCGCCTGCCTGCCGGACCACCAGTTCACTTTGGTGGAACCGATGGAACGCCGTATCGAATGGCTTCATGAGTGCGTTGACGAAATGGGATTGGACAATGTCTCGATAGTGCGCTCCCGAGCCAACGCCGTAATCGAAGCCGTCCGCGGTTCGAACGGTGGCCGGAAGGGCAGGGGAGAGGATGCCGTCGATCTCGACGGAAATCCCATCCCGGTCAGGCATCCGTTTGCCGTGGTGACCTGCCGTGCGGTCGCGCCGATGACCAAACTATCCGGATGGACGCTGCCGTTGCTGGACAAAGGCGGACGGCTGGTTGCCCTGAAAGGACGATCCGCGCAGGAGGAAATCGTCAAGGCCACCAAAGAGATCTCCAAAAACGGCGGTATCCATCCCCGCGTGGTGGAGGCCGAGGTCGGTCCGGGTCTGGAACCGACGCATGTGCTGATGGTGGACAAGCGATAAGTTATCCACAAAATCGCGTGAGTTATCCACAGTATCCACAATCGCGGAAATGTGTTACGAAGCATCTTGAAGAAGCTTGGAATTGCAACGATTGTTCTGTGGATAACTTTTGGGTGGTCGGATGAGTTATCCACCAACTATCCACCGTTGTTCACAATGGTGCGCATGGCCGTGAACAGGTGAAAATCTGTCCACCCAAATGATGAAACTTGATTGTTGAATATGTATAGGAAGGCTAGTTCATGACTGGACCTGAAGAACCAGACAATTTGACGTCGATGGAATCCGCCACGGAAACCATCAAGCGAATCTTCGAAGGCTCGACATCCCCCGTAGGCGCGCAAATCGCTGATGAATCGACGCGATACAAGGCATTGGAGCATGCGGTCTGCCCGAAGCCGGCCCAAACGCGCCTGATCGCAGTCGCCAACCAGAAAGGTGGCGTCGGCAAAACCACATCCGCGGTGAACCTGTCCGCGGCCTTGGCCCGTTTCGGATGCAAGGTCCTGCTTATTGATATGGATCCGCAGGGCAACGCCTCCACGGCATTGGGTGCCCCGCACGCCTCCGGTCAGCCTTCGGTGTATGACGTCATCGAAGGGCGCAAGCGCATCGCGGAAGTCAAGTGCACGTGTCCTGATTTCGACAACCTCGACGTGGTCCCCGCATCCATCGATTTGAGTGGCGCCGAATTGGAAGTCGCCGACATGGCGGACCGCAACTCGCTGCTGAAGAACGCGGTGGACGAGTTCCTCGCCACCAGCGAAGAGCATTACGATTACGTGATCATCGACTGCCCGCCGAGCCTGGGTCTGCTGGTGATCAACGCCATGTGCGCCGTGCACGAAATGCTGATTCCGATTCAGGCCGAGTATTACGCCTTGGAAGGTTTGGGCCAGCTCATCAACACCATCGGACTGGTGCAGGAACATTACAATCCGTCGCTGCTGGTCTCCACGATGCTCATCACCATGTACGACAAGCGCACGCTGCTGAGCCGCGAAGTGCATGGGGAAGTGAAGAAGCACTATCCGACAATCGTGCTCGACACCACCATTCCGCGCACGGTGAAGATTTCCGAAGCGCCAAGCTTCAACCAAAGCGTGATCGCATACGACCCCAAGGGCATGGGTGCGATCGCGTACTGCGAAGCCGCGCTGGAACTTTCGCGTCGTTCCGATACGGTGCTGCAGGCAATCGATGCAAGAAGGAATGAGAACTGATCATGGCAACTAAGTCGCGTTTGGGTAAAGGTCTTGGCGCACTGTTTCCTTCTCTTCCGGGGGAGCCGCAGCATCAGGAGCATGCGGCGCCTGCCGCTGCCGCCAAAGAAGTCAAGGCTTCCAAGACTGATGGGCATGTGGAATCCAAGAGCGCGTCCGCTACCGCACAGGCATCGGTGAACGCCGTGCAGGGGATGAAGCATGCTGTTTCACGTGAAACAACCAAGAAAAACCAGCATCGTCGTGCCAGCATGCCGTCGATTTCGTTGAACGAAAGCGCGCATCCCGCGGACATGTTCTTCGGCTCCACCGCTCAGCCGGCTTCCGAACAGGGCGAGCAGCAGGGGAGTGTTTCACGTGAAACCACGCCGACCGAACATAAGAAGGACGAACCGGAACTGCTTCCCGTGCAGGGTGGATATCTGGTTGAACTGCGTTTGAGCGACGTCGGTCCCAATCTGCATCAGCCACGTACCATTTTCGATGAAGACGACCTGCGCGAGCTAGCCGAATCCATCAAGGAAGTCGGCGTACTGCAGCCAATCGTCGTACGCAAGCGTCCGCAATCGCAAATCGAAGCCGCCCGCAGGGAAGCCGCAGCCAAACCGGCCGAACCGCACAACATGTTCGACGGGCGCATGGATAGCATGTACGAGCTCATCATGGGCGAACGTCGTTGGCGCGCATCGCAGATCGCCGGCCTGAAAACGATTCCGGCCATCGTCAAAACCACCGCCGATGACGACATGCTACGTGACGCACTGCTGGAAAACCTGCATCGCGTCGCGCTGAATCCACTGGAAGAGGCGGCCGCCTACCAGCAGATGATCGACGATTTCGGCCTGACGCAGGCCCAACTGTCCAAGTCGGTGTCGAAATCCCGTCCGCAAATCGCCAACACCTTGCGATTGCTCAACCTGCCGGCCGCCGTGCAAAAGAAGGTCGCATCCGGACTGCTGTCCGCGGGCCACGCGCGTGCGCTGCTGGGACTGCCGACGGAAGCGGATATGGAACAGCTGGCCACGCGCATCATCGCCGAGGGACTGTCCGTACGCAGCACCGAGGAAATCGTGTCGATGAAGGCCGCCGAAAGCGACCAGCCCAAGAAGCCGAAGGCCAGCAAGCTCAATCCGTGGGCTGGTACCCCCGTTCAGGTTGGTCTGGAGCAGCGTTTCGGCACCAAGGTCTCCATCAAGGGATCGAAGAAGCACGGGCGAATCGAAATCGTGTTCAAGTCGGAAGACGATATGAAACGCATCGTCGACCTGCTTATGCAGCAGCAGAGCTGAACGAACCGAGCCAATCGAGCTCGGCGAGCGATAATGATTTGAACGATTTGAGCCTTACTTGAGCGAATCGAGATAAGCCTGCGCATCCAGCGCGGCGCGGCACCCCATGCCCGCCGCGCTGATGGCCTGCCGATAGACGCTATCCACGCAGTCTCCCGCGGCGAAAACGCCGGGTTCGCTGGTACGCGTGCTGGCGCCATCGACCGTGATATAACCGGCTGAATCGACGTCTACAAGCCCGTTAAGAAAAGCAGTGGCAGGAGTGTGCCCAATCGCCATGAAAACGCCGTTAGCGGGGATTACAGAGGTCTTTTCGGTGGCGGTGTTGCGCACCTCCACCTCCTGTACGCCGTTCTCGTCGCCGCGAATCTCCTGCACCACAGCGTCAAGCATGAAATCGATTTTCGGATTGCGTTGCGCACGCTCCACCATGATGCGGGAAGCACGGAACGTGGAACGCCTATGAATAAGGGTGACGGACGAGCCGAAACGGGACAGGAAATCAGCTTCTTCGAAAGCGCTGTCGCCGCCGCCGACCACCACAATCGGCTTGTTGCGGAAGAAGAAACCATCGCAGGTGGCGCAGTAGGATACACCTTTGCCTGCGTATTCCGTCTCGCCTGGCACGCCCAGCTTACGATAGTTTGAGCCTGTTGCGATGACCAGCGCGCGTGCGTCGTACACGTCGCCGCCGTCAAGGGTGACGGTTTTGATGCCGGAATCGGCATTCGAAGCAACCGAAACAACATCGTCCCAAACGATATGCGTGCCGAACCGTTCCGCCTGCTTGCGCATATTGTCCATCAGATCCGGACCCATGATGCCATCGGGAAAGCCTGGGAAATTCTCCACTTCGGTGGTGTTGACCAACTGGCCGCCGGGCGTCAGCGCGCCGGCGACGACCAGCGGCTCGAAGCCGGCGCGGCCAAGATAGATCGCGGCAGTATAGCCAGCCGGGCCGGAACCGATAATCACCACATCACGCATATCACTCATAGTTGCTACTGTAATGCAGTTTCCACGACGGTTGCGGGCGGTTTTGCAGATGGCGTTCAAAAAGGCGTTCAAAAAGGCGTTCAAAAAAGTCAGCTATCCGTCACGTTGTTTCACGTGAAACAAAAAGAGGGTGTGCGGAACAATCCGCACACCCTCCTTGTCTGCCGATGCGTCAGAAAATCTGCACCGAATCGATGTACAGCTGGTTGCCGGGAAGGCTGTCGAACGGCACCCACAAGAGGATGTCCTGGGTCTCCACGGCCTTGTTGAACTTGATTTCGGTGGTGCCGCTGGCGTCGAACTCGAACTGGGCGACCTGTTCACCCTGGTTCGGGCTGGACTTGGCGTTCACGCGAATGTAGCCCTGGCCGCCGGAAGAACGGATCTTGATGACCATGCGATACGCTTTCTGGGGCTGGCTGAGGTGGAGGTAATAACCGTAACCCTGTTGTCCGTCCGGATTGGACAGGAACTGGCGGTTGTCGATCTCATACGGAGTCGTGTTCTCCGGCATCTTCGGCTCCGGAACCTTCCGCACCTTCTTATCCGAAGTCACCACCTTGTCGACGTCCTTCTTGGCGGAATGGCTCTTCTTCGTGGTTTTCTTCGGCTTGCTGGAATCGGAGCTGCCGTTGTCGGAGCTGTTGGCATCGTTGGAATCGCTGTTTGCATCGCTGGCGGAGCTGCTGCCATTGCCGGAATCGCCATTATTGCCGAAAGGCACGTCGTCAAGGTTCATTTCCGGCCACGGATTGTTGGAATTCGTATTGGTGATGCCGTCATCCGGCTTCTTGGTCAAACCATGAATGGCGAATCCCAATGCGACGGCCACCACAATGAACGCGACCACAATGGCCACGACCTTGGTGGTGAGCTTGCCGAACAATTTGGCATTGGCGACCTCGGCCGGACTGGAGGAAGAGGCTTTAGGGGCAAAGCTCGGCGGCACCGCAACGGGGGCTCCGTTTTCGTTCTGATATGCCGCGTCGATTGCTTCCTGCTCCGCCTTCAACGCGCGTGCGGATTCCTCGCCCGGCTCGATGACCCGTCCGTCAGGTCCGATCACCGGAATGCGACCGGTCTTCTCCAATTGCGAATCGTCCGTATGATAATCGCCCTGCGGCGACGGCGTGGAAACACGGATGGGGAAGGAGAACGGCGAATCCACATCTTCGGAGGATCCGTCGATGTCCTCTTCGCTGAGTAGTTCGCGGCTGTTGTTCCACAGCGATTTCACGGCACCGCCGGTCGCGGCCATACCCTTGGCCAAGGCTTCCTTGCTGTCGGAGAAATCAGTGTGTGGTTCAGGCGCTTCGAACGTCATTTCCGGAATGCTTCCGGTTTCAGCCAGCGTATCGGGCAAGGCGATGGCATCCTGCTCGAGAATCTGCAGCAGGGGCACGTTCACAATCGAGCATTCCGAATCCGCGGACGGTAACGCAATATCGGGGCCGTTAAGCTTCGCCAGCGGCTCGTAGTCGCCCAGCAACGCCTCCAATTCGGCGATGGTGGCCATCGGAACGGTCGGGAAACCGTCCTTCTCCTTGAGATCCAGACCACGCTTGCAAATCACGCGGAACTCCATCGGCACGTTCGGTGAAATCGCGTCAAGATGGTAGTTCGTGGACAGCGTCGACGGCGTGCGCGTCAGCAGGGAATACAGCAGGGAAGCGACCTGGCGAATCGCAAGCTGCTCCTGGTTTTCCACGGATTGCACGCGCGAAGTATCGGCCAGCATGATGCTTACCGGCGCGTCGGCGATTTCAATGCCGTTGCGGGTCAATCGCACGGTGTCCGTGCTGATCGAGAAATGCGTGAGATTGTCTTTCTGCAACACGTGCAGGGCTTCGACGACCTCACCAAGAATGGAACGGATCGCGGTGAAGCTCAACGGCTTGCTGGACTGCGTGAGATACTCGCTCAACGACATGCCGGCATCGAGCTGCGTGATCACCAACGCCACCTCGCCCACGTGCTGAAGCTGCAGCACCTGCGTGAAATGGGCGTCGTGGGAAATCGCCAGCATGGAGGCCGTCGCATTGACGTCCTGCAAAGCCTTGCGGTTGTTGACGATAAAAAGCTGGCAATCCCGGGCAAGCACGTGATCGCTTGCCTTCCAAACCTGCAAGCCGGTTTCCTCGCGCAATGGCGAAACCAGCACATAGCGGTTGCTGATGGTATCTCCCAGTTGAGGTTTCATGGTTTCCTTCAACTCTGTAACGATTGTTCTACCTACGCTGTTATTCTTGGTCGCCGTTTTCGGCGGTACTTTGCTCAAGTTTACCGTTGGGGCTGGCCGTTCCGCCAGACTTAGGCTTGTTGCCAAGCCTTGGTATGCGGGCGGCGAGCATGCCCACGACCGAAGTGAGCTCCTCGGCACGCAGCGCCCACAGGCACGCCAGATAGACGATGGCGATGACGATGGTGAGCAGTATCGCGGACAGAACCGCCTGACCCCAGTTCATAGTGCCGTCGTTGGGGTCGATATGCGCTCCGACCAGCCGGTAGACGCCGTTGCGGCACAGCAGGCCAATCACGCAGGCGGCTATCGTGGCCACCAGCGCCTTCGCATAGGCGGTGATGATGCGATTGTCGTCCACATCGCCGTCGAAACGGGAGCGGAGCATGTGCGTAAGCAGCGGATACGGCAGGATGAAGCTCACCGAAATCGCCAATCCGATGACGGTGATCCACTGCGTGGGCGGCAGAATGAACGTCGACGCGATGATGACGCCACCCTGGATGGCCATGGTGATCGCCATGAAAATAAACGGATGCTTGCCGTCTTCGAACGCGTAGAACGTGCGTTGGATGACCAAATACGAGCTGGAAAGTGGCAGGCCGATGCCCAAAGCGGCGAGCGGCGCGCTGATGAGCAGCGCCTCACGCACGCTGATGGACGGCAGCAGTGCGAGGATGATCGGCAACGGAAGCACGATGAACGCCGCTGCGAAGAAGCACATGATGAGATTGAGATTACGCAGGGCCGAGCTCAGATCCTTGCGCGCCTCGTCGATATTGCGGTCCGCGATGGCTTTCGATATTTTCGGGAAGATCGCAGTGGCGATGGACACGGCGATCAGCGAATACGGCAGCATGTAGATGGTGTACGCATTCTGATACGAGGCGTTGCCGGCCACGTCCAACTGGCTCATATGCAGCTGTTCCGAAGCCTTGAACGGCGCGCTGGTGGCCACGCGGGTGACGATGATGTTGACGATCTGATCGACGCCGACGATGCCGAGGCTCCACGCGGCGACCGGTCCCATCGAACGCAGTCCGATGCCGTGAACGCCGAATTTCGGACGGTATTTCAGGCCGATTCTCGTCAAAGGAATGAACAGCACCAGCGCCTGGAACGCCACGCCAAGCGTCCAAGTGCCGGCGGTCAGCGCGATTTTCGTCGGCGTCCAGAAGTCCAGCGGACGTTCCGTGGCCCTGCCGAACATCGCGATGAACGCGCCGAAACCGATGCAGCTGATGATGTTCGCGCCGACCGAGCTCCACGCATACGTGACGAAATGGTCCTTCGCCGCGAGAATCTGCCCGATCACCGTATACAGGCCGTAGAAGAAGATCTGGGGCATGCACCACAAGGTGAAGGAGGTGGCGAGGGCCATGGTTTCGGCGCTGCCGTTGACATACAGTTTGGTCAACAACGGCGTGGCAACGGCCATGAGCAGCGTCACACCTAACAACAAGGTGATGGCAAGGGTGATGAGTTTGTTGAGCTTGGTTTCGGCGTCCTTCGATTTCAGCGTGCGCACGATCTGCGGCACAAGCACCGCGTTGAAGATGCCGCCGGAAACCAGTGTGTAGATGACCTGCGGAATCATCGAACCGGCCTGGTAGGCGTTGGCGGCATAGCCGGTGGTGCCCAAGGCCCAGGCAAGCAGGATGGTGCGGATTTGGCCGGTCACGCGCGAAGCGGCGGTACCGGAGGCCATGATCAGTGAGTTACGGCCAACGGAAGAACTCATTCGTCGGGATCCTTCTTACGGTTGAATTGACGCCACAGTCCCACAGCGCCCAAGAGCACGGCGAAGCCGATGATGACGAAACCGCTCTTGTCGCTGATCTGCAGCGCGCTGGTGATGTGGGTGACCTGCGTGGCTCCAAACGCTGCACCATTCCTGTCGAACAGGCTGATGGTGGCGTTGGCGGTGCCGGACGTGGACACACGGATGGTGAACGCCACCTGTGCCTCGCCGTGGGGCGGCACCTGCACGGTGTCGAATCGGGACGTGACGATCTGCATGGAATCGGTCAGCGACGAGACCTTCACCTTCACCGGGTACGGGTGGCTGTTGCTGATGGTCACCGGCATTTTCGCGGTTTCGCTGACCACGTTCACGCTTTCCGTCGGCGTGATCGCCACACCGTTGATCAGCAGGGCCGCGAGCTGGTTCGCGCCTTCCGCCATCGTGCTTCTGGAAGGGCTTTCGCCGCCCAACGCGTGCAGGGCCATGATGGTGTGGGCGTTCGTCAGCTGCCTGCTCCAGGTGTTGACGTCGGATTCGTCTTTTCCGTTCGGCTTGACGAGGATCGACGTATTGAAACGTTTGATGTTGCTCGATGAGTTCGCCAGCGCGCTCAGAGTCTGCTGGACGTCGCTGTGCATGCTATCGGTAAGGCCGTCCGTTTGGGGAAGATCGGTTGACATGCTGGCCGCATCTTCGGAGATGTCGGCATCCTTCAACGTGGCAAGGTCAGTGAGGTTCAGCCACGGCGACTGCTCGATGTCGCTCATCAGCGCGTCTACAACACTGGGGTCGGAATCCTCGTTCAGACAGACCAGCAGGTTGCGTTCCGCATAAGGCTGTTCCATCTGGTAGAACGCGCTTTGCGCGACGAATCGCGCCAATCTGCCGGCCGTGGTTCCCTCGCTGTCGGCGTTGGCATCGTCACTGGTCGCCTTGCCTTGGGCCAGGCCGGAAAGCACATTCTGCGCGGAAAGCACGGTGACGTCCCCGGCGTCGGTGGAGACCACCGTCTTGCCGGTACGTACGGTAGCCGCATCGTCCTCTTCGAAGTCATGCGTGGCGATGACGGTGCCGTACCCCTGCTGGCGGGCCTTCGTCAACGCTTGTAGGGTCCAATTGCCGTTGCCCTGCCACGCGTATGCGGTGATGTCCGCGTTGCTGTCACCCAATGCCGATTGATAGGTTTTCCGGGCTTTGGCTGCGGACCATTGACGGTCGTTGATACCGGCTGCGCTGTAGGCCGGAGCGTTGTTCATGGCGCTGTAGGCGGTCATGTCGAACAATGCGGGCTGGGTGATGCCGTCGACCCGCGTTGGCATCGCCATCGCCTGCAGGTAGGTCGGATCTCCTACGACCTGCAGCATGTCGTGCTTGGCGAAGGTCTGCTGCAACGATTTGAGCCGTGCGTCGTCATCCTTGCTGGGCATGGCGATTTTCGCCAGTTTCGAGGAGGAAATACCCCCTTCATCGACCAGCTGTCCAAGCAGCTTGCTGTCGGTGGTCCACCCGTTGGCGGCCAGCGGCTGGGCGACGGTGATGTGCAGCGCCGGCGTGCTGGGCGTGTGGAGTCCCGCGCCGGTGCGCGTCACGAACGTATGCGATTGAGCAAGGGGGGTTCCGTTGGCGGAATAGCTCAGCAGCACCGGCTTCGACCCCCAAGAGTTGATGGCCGCGAGCGATTCCTGATGGGCGTCCGCGTCGATGCTCACGTTGGCGCTGGCTCCCGGCTGCAACGCGGGCACATCGGCCTGTCCCACGGATTGCGGGGTGGGGATTCGCCCGTTGCCTTCAGACCAATCCTGGATGTCGTTGCGCGAAACGAACGTGTAGAAGGCGTTCATGGCCAGCGTCAGCGTTCCCGCGGGAATCTCCTGTCCGGTCGTGTTGGTCACCGTGGCGTTCAGATGGTATCCGGAGGTGTCCGTCAATACGGCCGTGGAAGAGTTGATGGACAACATACCGTCCGTCGACTCCGCCGATGTGGTCGATTCCATGGCCCTTGCCGATGGCGTGGGTGCGTATAACAACATCAACGCCATGGTCAATACCATGGCGAGGATGGATGATAACGCGCGAAGGCCACGCGAAACGTGCCGTTGTGCGGATTGATTCACTATTACGCCTGTCTGTTGAGTTTCCTTGCGTACAACCATGCTATCTTCCGTTCGTTCGGATAGCTCAGCACATCGTCCAAATCAGCAAAATCCACCCAAATGGCGTCTTCGGCCTCATGGTCGGGATCGCCTTCGACGGTCAGCTCGCCGCCGATCTGCCGCAACGCGAAGTGGTGCACCAGCTTGTGCACGCGTTGGCTGGTACCGGTGAACCAATAGTCGATGGTGGCGATGGAATCGACCACCTCGCCCAGAATGCCGGTTTCCTCATGCACTTCGCGCACGGCCGTCTGCTGCGGCGTTTCGCCTTTTTCGATATGTCCCTTCGGCAGGCACCATTCCAAATGCCCGCTGCGTGAATGACGTGCGATGATCGCCACGCGACCCTTGTCGTCGAACACCAGCCCGCCCGCCGAATACTCGCGCACCACCGGCAGCTCCTGCGCGTCAAGCGATGCGAACGTGGTCGGACCATCCGCGGTGCGCCGGCGCGGCATCATCGCCGGCGTAGGCGCGCTCGACGTGATGATCGTGCGCTGCTGCAATTGCTGTAGTTGTTGCAGCTGCTGCAGCGAAACCGACTGCGATGTGTACAGCAGTTCGTCCGGTTCCAGCGGATTTTGGGCATGGTCGTCCGCAGCATGGGCAAGCATGCGTGCAAGGTCTGCGGGCGTAATCATGATTCCAACCATACTCAATTCTGTGTGCAGGTGGGGTAACGGTATGCTGGTAAACGGAAAACTTGTGGTGTTGAAAGGTATGGCGTGAACTTCGAAGTGTGGCCAGAGGCCATTGAATTAGGACGTATGTTTGCTGCGGAAGGCTACGAACTGGCACTGGTCGGGGGTCCTGTCCGCGACCTGCTGCTGCATCGCAAATCGCATGATTTGGATTTCTGCACATCGGCGCGTCCCGAGCAGTTTGAGCATATTCTGCGCCGTTTTGGGCATGATGGCTTCTGGGATATGGGCCGCAAATTCGGCACGCTCGGCGCGATGCGCAGGCGTGAGGACGGCACCGAGGTGAAAGTGGAGGTGACCACCTACCGTTCCGACACGTACGACCCCGACTCGCGCAAGCCGGAAGTCAATTACGGCGACACGCTGGAAGGCGATCTTTCCCGCCGCGATTTCACCGTCAACGCGATGGCGTTGCGTGTTCCGGAACTCGAATTCGTCGATCCGTTCGGCGGTGCGAACGATTTGGCCAAAGGCGTGCTGCGTACCCCCGTCGATCCGCGGCAGTCGTTCGACGACGATCCGTTGCGCATGATGCGCGCCGTGCGTTTCGTGGCGCAGCTCGGCTTCCGCATCGAGCCGGAAACCGCCGAAGCGCTGTCCGACATGGTCGATCGCATCGAAATCGTCTCCGCCGAACGTGTGCGCGACGAACTGGTCAAGCTGCTGCTGTCCGATCGCCCGCGCGCCGGCATCGAAGCGTTGGTCGATTCCGGTCTTGCCGACATCGTGCTGCCGGAAATTCCCGCGCTGCAGCTGGAAATCGACGAGCACCATCGCCATAAGGACGTGTTCGAACACACCATGATCGTCATCGAACGCGCCGTCGCCCTCGAAACCGGTTCCGACGGTCCGGTGCCGGCCCCGGACCTGACGCTGCGTCTGGCGGCTCTGCTGCACGACATCGGCAAGCCGAAGACCCGTCGTTTCGAAGCGGGCGGCAAGGTGAGCTTCCACCGTCATGACGCCGTCGGCGCGAAGATGACGCGCAAGCGTTTGAAGGCACTGCATTTCGACCACCACATGGTCGAGGACGTCAGCGAGCTGGTCAACCTGCATCTGCGCTTCCACGGCTACGTGGAGGAGCCGTGGACGGATTCCGCGGTCCGCCGCTACGTCAAGGACGCTGGCCCGCTGTACGAGCGTCTGAACCGCCTTACGCGCGCTGACACGACCACACAGAACAAGCGCAAGGCCATGATGTTCTCGGCGGCCATGGACGAGATGGAACAGCGTGTACGCGACCTGAAAGAAAAGGAAGACTTCGACGCGATCCGTCCTGACCTCAACGGCGACGAGATCATGCAGCTGCTAGGCATCGAACCAGGCCCGATGGTCGGCAAGGCGTACAAGCACATGCTGGAATACCGCCTCGATAACGGTCCGGTGGAGCGTGACGTGGCCGTTGCCGAGCTGGAACGCTGGTACAAGGAGCAGGGCGAATAGCGATTGACATGCGGTGGTTTCGCCGCATGCATGGAACAGTGCGCTTGGAACAGTGCGAATACGAAAACCCGCGTTCCCGATTGGGGGAGCGCGGGTTTTTCATATTGCCTATATCGATTTCGATTGGCGGTCAGCTTTGCGGATTCACCGCATCATGCTCGGGCGCCTTGGGCAGGTCGGTCATCTTGTCCACCGCGACGCAGCCCTGGATGCCGGTGATCGCCTTGCCTGCGGCGGGAACCTTCTTCGTATCCTGCAGATTGTCGAACGTGGCGCCCACGATGACGTCGATCAGCTGGTCCTGACGGTCGTCCATAACCAGCATGGCGTCGGTGAAATTGCTTGCCACGGTGTACGCCTGATTCACGCTGTTCTTGCCGAAGACGATCATCGTGCGATCCACCTTCTTGGTGTAGTTGCCCGGCGTCTGGGGGTTGAACTCGCGGTTCTGCAACGCGTCGCTCACCGCCTTGGCGAAGCCGGAGAACTTCGTGCCGTTGAGCACACGCAGCGTGATGTTGCGATTCTCCACATACTTGGCCTTGTTGCCGTCGGCTTCCTTGATGGGGCACGGTGCCTGCTGGCCGTAGTTCGGCTGTACGGCGGCCGACTTGACGTTGCCCAGGCCTCCGACATGGAAAAAGAACAGCAGGGACACCACCATGGCGACCACCATGACGGCTCCGACGATGCTGAACACCGTCTTCTGACGGCGGCGAATGTACTCTTTGCGCGCGACGCGCTCGTCGTTAGCCTGGGTCATTTACGAATTCCTTTTGAACAAACCAATTGCCATCAACTTTACTGTCATGCGGTGATATGTGTCATGCGGTGATATGCACAATCGGTCGGGCTGGGGCGTTCGTGGCGATGATGCGATCGACGCAACGGCTGTCCTGCCATGCCCGCTGCACGGCGTCCGCCGCATCCTCCGTCGGCACGAACGCGATGACGGACGGGCCGGAACCGGAGACGAACGTCTGGCTGGCTCCCGCACGCAAGGCTTCCTCGATCGCCTGTCCGCTACGCGGATGCAGGGAGACCGCCGCCTTCTGCAGGTGGTTCTCATCGCCATCGCCGGCACCGATCTGATCGAATGTGGCATACACTTCCGGCGTGCGCAGTTCCGCACGGTATGCGCCGACCAGCAGATGGCCGGTAAACCCACGTTCCGTAAGATCGCGTACGATATCGCCATCGTCATCAAGCTGTTCGATGCGTTCGCCGAAACCGGTGCCGCGCGCGTAACCGCCGGTCAGACAGAACGGCATGTCCGCGCCCAGCGTGGCCGCGACTTCCTGCAGGCGTTCGATCGGCCAATCGAGATCCCACAACGTGTTCAATGCCAGAATCGTCGCCGCCGCATCGGCGGAACCGCCGGCCATGCCCGCGCCGACGGGGATGCGCTTGTCGATGTTCAACGCCACGTCCGGCTCATGGCCGCTCGCTTCGGCCATGGCGAACAATGCCAGCACGGCGTGGTTGCGGCGCATATCGCTGCCGGAAGAGGCCAGGTCGCCCAGATACGCGCCCTCGAGATTCAGCGAGAAGCCGCTTCCCGGCGCTTTGCGCGTGGCGGTGACGGTGTCGTATACGCCGACCGCGCAATAGATGGTGTCGAGTTCATGACGGCCGCCCCATTCGGCATGCGACGGGCCCACATGCAGGGTCAGATTCGTTTTCGCCGGGCAGTCCACGCTCACGGCGTTGATGGTGGCCGTTCCGATGGCTGGCGAATCAATGGTGCTCATGACGCGAACACCTCATCCAACGCGCGTGCCAACGCCACGAATTCGTCGATGGTGAGCGTCTCGCCACGACGGGTCGGGTCGATGCCGGCCTTCTCGAACGCTTCGGACGGCACGATTTTCTTCAATGCGGCGTGCAGGGTCTTGCGGCGCTGCCCGAAAGCCGCGTCGATCAAACGGAACACGGTTTCGCGATCCACCACGGAACCGTCCGCATTGTCCGCGGCGGGGGTGTGACCGCCCGGGTAGCGCTTGAACAGCACCAGCGCGGAATCGACGTTCGGGGCCGGCCAGAACACGTTGCGGCCGATGACGCCCACGCGTTCCGCGGTGCCGTACCATGCGAGCTTCACGCTCGGCGTGCCGTAGATCTTCGAACCGGGCTTCTCGCTCAAACGGTCCGCCACTTCCTTCTGCACCATCACCAGGAAGGTGCCCAGATTGTCGAAACGTTCCAACAGGGTGAGCAGAATCGGCGTGGCCACGTTGTACGGCAGATTGGCCACCAGCGTGAAGGAATCGTCATCCTTGAAATCGGGCAGATTCTCCGGATTGACGGTGAGTGCGTCGCGGTTGACCACACGGAAGCGGTCCACGGCGTCCGGCATGAATTCGGCGATGGTTTTCGGCAGGCGTTCGGCGACCGGCGGGTCGATTTCCACAGCCGTCATCGTGGCGCCGGTTTCCAGAATCGCCAGCGTCAGCGAACCCAGTCCGGGACCGACTTCCAGCACATGGTCGTCGGCGGTCACGCCGGCCTCGCGCACGATGCGACGCACGGTTCCCGGATCAATCACGAAATTCTGCCCGAATTTCTTCGTCGGGCTGATACCCGCGTCGGCGGCGATGCGTCGGATGTCGGCCGCCCCCAGCAAATGGCCCTGCGTATGCTCGTTCACGTTTTCCGTCATTCCCTCTTCTGTCATTCCCTCATTATCCGTTCATGCCGGTACGAAAATCGTTGGCGATTAGCCGGATCAGTACCATCCGGTCTGTTCGGAGTGCTGCCACGCCGCGGACGGGCTGCCGTACCGCTGTGCGATGTAGCTCAGACCCCAGTCGATCTGCACGGCGGCATCGTCCTTCCAATTCGCGCCGAACGTGGCCATTTTGCTGCCCGGCAACGCTTGTGGAATACCGTATGCGCCCGAATACACGTTTTCCGCGCTCCAGCTCCATCCGGATTCGCGATTCCAGAGTTTGACCAGATCCGTCCAGTTCTGGCCGGTCCAGCCGCGCTGCGCCGCCGCGCCGGAAGCGTAGGCCTGTGCCTGTGCCGCGGAAGGATGGTACAAGCGGCAGCCTGCGGAAGGATTGCTCGGCTGCGGCGTGGGCTGCGGTTTGGGCTGGGGTGCGGGAGTCGGCTGCGGTGCAGGGGTTGGTGTGGGGGTCGGTGCCGGATCGTCCTTCTCGGTGTTGTTGGAATTGTTATTCGAGTTGTTGTTCGAATTGTTCTTATCCGAGGAATCCGACTTGTTCGAATCGGTTTTGTCGGAATCGGACTTGTTCGAATCGGACTTATTGTCGTTTTTATTCGAGTCGTTCTTACCCGAATCGTTCTTGCCGTCGTCCGTCTTGCCGGAATCGCCGTTATCGCCGTTGCTGTTGCCGCTGCCGCTGTTGTCGGATTTGTCGGACTTGTCGGTATCGTCCGTAGTTTTTTCCGGTCCGACCGCAATGACTTTGTCGATGGCGATTTTCGTGGTCTTCTCTCCGGTCAGCGTCTCGCTTTCCTTCACGCCATCCACGTAGGTGACGGCGTACGTCTGCTGGATTTCGCCGTTTTCGCCTTCCTGCCGTACCGTGACTTCGCCCGGCTGCAGGTTCGGGTCGATGATGGTCTGCGTGCCGAACGGCACTTCCTTCGTGCGGGTCTCCTCACCATGTGTCACGCGGCGGACGCGCAGAATGGTCGTCTTGCCGTCCTTTTCGACACTGACGCGATCCTCCTTGCCCAACGTGATGCCTTTGGCGTCAAGAATGGAGGCAGCGGGCAGCTTGCCGTTCGGCGCCACCGAGCTTTTGCCGTCCGCGATGACGGTGACGGGCCCCTTCTGGTTGATGATGAGACCGCCGGTGAGCTTGTTGTAGACGTTGCTGATATTGACGGTGATTTTCGCCGCTTCGGTTTCGTTTTGGTTGAAGAAGTCCAGCAACTGCTCGGCGCTGGACGCGACCGTCCAGAACGGCACTTCCTGGCCGTCGATGGTGATGGTGGTCTGGTATGCGCTCTGCACGTTCACCACATCATGGTTCTTCAGCATGCTGGTCGGGCTGGTCGACTCCACCAGGTCGTGCGTTTTGACTTTCACGCCCTGCTCCTGCAGCAGACGGTCCACGCTCATCGCATATGTGGTCACCGTGGTGGTCTCCCCATTGACGGTCAACGCCACGGATTTGCGCGCGCCCACACCAAACGCCAACGCCGAAGTCAAAGTCAATGAGGCCACGCATGCCATGACGCGGACACGACGAAGCGTCACGAATCTCCGAGGGGTCCACCTTCTCGTCATTTATCCTCTTTTCAGCGCTGCCTACAACGCCGTTATTGTAACGGCTCAGCTGGAACGGTCGCCGTGCTTTCCGATGGTTTTATCCATACCGCCACATTTTTGAAAGCAGGTGCGAAAAGCGAAAAATAAAAAGGGGGCAGGAGAGAAGAGGATGTCCTGCCCCCGGTCGGACGAGACAGGTTGGGGGACGTCTCGTCCGCTTTGCCAGAAGTCTCAAGTTGGGGGAAGACTTCTGGAGCACTTACCCATGGTAAGAGGTCCAAGCCCGTCATACGGGTTCGAGCCTCCTGTCGGGATCGAACCGACGACCTGCCGCTTACAAGGCGGCCGCTCTGGCCATCTGAGCTAAGGAGGCATGTCCTCTTTTGCTATGAAAACAACAGAGGAACGATGAATAGCATAACCAGCGCTTCCACCGCAGTCAACTTAGTATTGCGGGTTGAGACGCGCCGGCTGCCCGTAAGGGGTTATTCGCCCGTGGTGACGGAAATCGGCCCCTTCTTGGCTCCGATGGACGGCATCTTGCCGGCAACGCCGACTTCGCTGTCCTTCAGGCCGATCGATTCCAACAGACCGTCCTTAACCGTCGTCTGGGCGGTGGTCAGCTGGTCCATATCCCAATACTTGCCGTTGATGATCACGGTCGGCGTGGTCATGCTGCCCTTGTAGCTGCCGGACTGATGCCACAGTTCGGAACGCTTCGGCGTGTAAGTGTCGATCGCATCAAGCCATTCCTGATAATCGCGGCCAAACGCCTTGTCCGCAACATCCTTGGAAACACCCGCGGCGATCATCTGCTCCTTGATCTTGGCGTCGCTCACCGACTTGTATGCGGAGCCTTCCTCCGGCTGGAAATCCTCGGCGTAGACCTTCTCCAGGAAGGAGATCAGATGGTTCGGGTCGCTGTCATGCTCGGCCAGGTAGATGGCCGCGTTCGCCGCGCGACTGGAATACTCGTCGGTGGACCAACGGTCCATGAACGCCATGAAATGCAGGTCCAGATTGATCTGGCCGGCATCGACCATCTTCTGCAGGTCGGCGTCCAACTGGCGGTGCAGGTTGCCGCAGCCCGGGCACAGGAAATCCATGTAGAGCTCGACGGTCGGCGCGCCCTCCACAGCCTTGCCGTAGCCGTTCTTGGAAATCAGCAGGCCGCCCTTCTTATCGACGAGCTTCGGAGTGTTCTTCACTTTCTGCAACGCCGTGTACGCTTCCTGCACGGTTTCGGTGGAAGCCTTCGTTTCGGCCTTCTTATGCATGTTGTGGTACACGGTGAACGCGCCGATCGCCACCAGAATCACCAGCACCGCCACCACGATGCCGCCGATGATCGTCTGCTGCTTGCGTTCCTTCTCCATCTGCTCGGCGCGCGCCTTCATCGCCGCGGCCTCAGCGGCCCTACGCTCGGCGCGGCTGGTACGCTTCTGCGCATCCTTGCTGTTCTGGGCCATCGATATTCCTTTCGACCTCACGTTGTTATGCTGGGCACCATACTAGCGATGCCTTGCTATCGATTCGCCGGGAATTCCGTATTGCCTTGCGATTGCGTCGGCAGCTCGCTCAAGTGGCGCAGATACGGCTGTTTACGCAGTGCGCCGCCGCCCAATCGCAGTACGATCGCGCCCGGAGCGGCCACGGCCACAAGCCAGCCGATCGCGCAGAACGCAGCCTGCGCCAGCCCGCTTTCGGAAAGCGGACCGCCAAGCAGCGTCGGCATCGGAATCGTCAATCCAAATATCCACGTATCCATCACGGCATACGGAAGCTGCAGCACGACCGTGGTGAGCGACAAACCCAGCGCGGCCACGGCCAACATGATCAGCGTCCGCACGATGGCGACGCCGAAGCCCTTCACGATGTGCCAGGGCAGTCCCGCCAATCGCAGCAGCCAGTCGGAACTTTTCTTCTCGCCGCCACGTTTGCCTTCGCGCTCGAGCTGCGCCTCCGTGTTGAATCCGATGGTGGCCAGCGCACAGGCGAACAGCAACGCGGCTGCCATCGCCGTCCACAGTGAGAACAGTCCGCAGACGGCCACGGGAATCGTCATCAGCGCGCAGGGGAGCATGCCCCGGCCCAACATCGCGCCACGCTTCACATCGGCGGGATTGGGTGCTTCCGCAACGTTCGGCCCATCCATACCGGGTACCGGCGGGAATGACATTGCGGGCGATTGCTGCGCCGCGGCCACCGTGGCCTGCGGTATGATGGACGGTGGCTGCCGCATGGCGATGCGTTGCAACGCGGGTTTGATGGTCGGGTCGACTTGCGTCGGCGCTTCCGCTGGATTCCATGCGTTCTGGGCCGGCAGCATTTGTGTTGACGGCATGGATTGCGGCATTACCTGCGTGCCTGTCGGCATCGCCCGCGTGCTGCCCACGTTGGGAAGTGCGTCGGAAAGCACGCTGGTCTCGGCATCGTCAACAGGTGCGATCACCTGCGTTGCGCTCGCGTCGGATTGGCTGGTCACTTGTTTCCCGATTACTTGAGTTGCGCTCACATCGGGCTGCCCGATCGCCTGCGTTGCTTCGCTGAGCCTTGGCATCGTGCGCGTGCCGATGGCGTTTTCGCCGGTTATGTCGTCCTGCGATTGCCACAACGTGCGCGGATTGTCGGGCGATTCAACAAAAGGGGGCATCGCCTCCGTATCGCCATCCGCTGCGCCACCATTGTCGGCCGCAACCCACGCCTGCGGATTCAACGCATCCACGGCGATCGCCTGCAGCAAATCGTCCGGCGTGCACCGCTTCGTCCGATCCGGATTGAGCGCCGAACGGAACGCGGCCATCGTGCCCGCGGGAAGTCCCGCAAGATTGGCGCTGCCGGCCGCGGCGCGTTCCAACACGGTCATCATCGGCTTCGTGCCGAACACCGGCTCACCCGTAGCGGCGAACGCCAATACGCTCGCCACCGACCACCAATCGGTCATTTCATCCGATTCCGCGCCATCAATGATTTCCGGCGCGATGAACCCCGGCGTGCCCATCACCAGACCGGTACGCGTCACATGGCTTTCGCCTTCGCCCATAGCGATGCCGAAATCCACCAATACCGGGCCGGTGCTCGACACCATCACATTCGTCGGCTTGATATCGCGGTGCACGATGCCGGCCGCATGCACGGCACGCACCGCCTCAATCAGCTTGCGTGCCAGCCGTTCCAAATCGTCGCCCACATATCGGCCATTGACGCGCACATCCTCACGCAGATTCTTGCCTTCGATCAACTCGGTCACAATAAAAGCCAACGCGTCGTCAAGTTCCATATCCACAATGCCGCACACGCCCGGATGCCGCACCTTCTGCAACGCCATCGCCTCCCTGCGCAGGCGCTCGCGTGCGGTCAACTCGTCGCGCTGCTGCTGCGGGGAATCGTCGTCGGAGAGGGAATCACGCAAAATCTTCATCGCATATTGATGGCCGCCATCGTCCCGCACACGCCATACCGAGCCCATGGCACCCGAACCAAGCCGGGAAATCAACGTGTAGCCGCCAACCAGGCTGCCTGCTTCCAGATTCAATGCGCTTAAGTCGCTCATACTTCCATCGTACTTGGCGTGCAGATTATGCACGCGAATTGACAGGCTGGGGAAAACGCCATGTGCCGCACGTTGAAGTCTGATGAAATCGAATCATCGACATGAAGAAGTGTCTTCACTTGCCGCACGCATCTGCAGCCACTTCACCGAAACCATGAGATGCGGGGCAGTGTTGAATGGTTTCGCGGTTCCGATAAAGGCATCGGAGCCTACGTGTCGTTTGGTTATGAGAATCAAGGAGGAGGCAGACCATGCTGCAAATCAACATGGCTGACGTTATGAACGTCATCGGCTCATTGACGCCGTACCTTATTGCGATTGGCGTGCTGTTCGCGCTCGCGCTGATTATCACTTTTGCCGTCAACAAGAAGACGGTCAAGGACGTGGCGACCCGTAAGATCGTCCATTCCGAATCCTGGCTGGTGGCGCTTGTCGGCATCGTCGTGGCCGTGTCCATGATGCTGACCGGCCCGCTTTCCACGCTGCTCAACAACGCGACCACCACCAAGTACATGCTGTCCGACACCACCGTTTCCAAAGCCAACGAGCTGGCCAAGGAAGTGCAGTCGGAAGCCATCACCATGCTGAAGAACGACGATTCCAACCTGCCGCTGTCCAACAAGAAGGTCAACGTGTTCGGTTGGGGCTCCACCAACCCGGTTTACGGCGGCACCGGCTCCGGCTCCATGTCCGACCAGTACGAGACCGTTTCCATGCTTGACGGCATGAAGCAGGCCGGCATCGAAACCAATTCCGAGCTGACCAAGCTGTACACCGACTACCGCAAGGACCGCCCGATGGTGGCTATGTGGTCGCAGGATTGGACCCTGCCTGAGGTTCCGGCCAAGCAGTATTCCGACAAGCTGATCTCCGACGCCAAGGACTTCTCCGACGAAGCCGTCATCACCATCACCCGCGTCGGCGGCGAAGGCGCTGACCTGCCGACGAACATGAAGGCGAAGGGCATCACCTACAACAACAATTCCAAGGACTACGAAGATTTCAAGGATGGCGAGCACTTCCTGCAGCTGTCCCAGACCGAGCGCGACATGATCGACCTGGTCACCAAGAACTTCAAGAAGGTGACGCTCGTCTACAACGGCGCCAACGCGTTCCAGTTCGACTTCCTGTCCCAGTATCCGCAGATCAAGTCCGTGCTGTGGTGCCCGCCGGCCGGCCAGACCGGCTTCTCCGCACTGGGTGAGGTGCTCGCCGGCGATGTGAATCCGTCCGGCAAGACCTCCGACACGTTCGCGAAGGACCTGACCAAGACCGCTGTGTTCAACAACACCGATGGCACCGCCGCCGGCAACGCTTCGTCCGTCGGCACGAACGGCAAGTTCACTTACGACAATGCGGATGATCTCACTGCTTCCTACATGGGCTTCAGTGGCGACAAGGTCACGGTGACCCCGACGTTCGTCAACTACGTCGAAGGCATCTACGTTGGCTACAAGTTCTATGAGACCGCCGCCGACGAAGGTCTGATCAACTACGACGACACCGTCATGTTCCCGTTCGGCTACGGCCTGTCCTACACGACGTTCAAGCAGGAGATGGGCAAGGTCTCCTACAAGAACGGCAAGATCTCGTTCGATGTGACCGTCACCAACACCGGCGACAAGGCCGGCAAGGACGTGGTCGAGGTCTACTACAACCCGCCGTACACCGATGGCGGCATCGAGAAGGCATCCAAGAACCTGGTTGCGTTCGAAAAGACTAAGAAGCTCGAGCCGGGCGCTTCCCAGACCGTGAAGATCGAGTTCGACGATGACGACATGGCCTCCTACGACCAGAAGGACGCTAAGGCGTACGTGCTGGAGCAGGGCGATTACGACATCTCCATCCAGTCCGATTCGCACCACGTGATCGACCATCAGAAGGTCACCGTGAAGGACACCGTCACCTACAATTCCGACTCGAACACCCATAACGGCGATGCCGTGGCCGCCACCAACGAGTTCGATTACGCCGCCGGCGACGTGACGTACCTGTCTCGCGCGGGCCACTTCGCGAACTATGCCAAGGCCACCGCCGCTCCGACCAACTTCTCGATGAGCGACGAAGCCAAGGCCGAGTTCACCAACAACAGCAACTACGATCCGAAGAAGTATGACAACGATTCGGACGAGATGCCGACCACCGGTGCCAAGAATGGCCTGAAGCTGTACCAGATGTATGGCAAGGATTATGACGACGCCGATTGGGACAAGCTGCTCGACCAGCTCACCTTCGACGATATGGACAACCTGATCGCCAATGGTGGTTACGGCACTCCGGCTGTGAAGTCCGTCGGCAAGATCCAGCTGACCGACGCCGACGGCCCGGCCTCGCTGAACAACAACTTCACCGGTGTTGGCTCCATCGGTTTCCCGGCCTCCACCGCGTTCGCCTGCACCTGGAACCGTGATCTCGCCAAGCAGTTCGGTGAGATGATCGGCGACATGGCTCACGACATGCACGTGGCTGGTTGGTACGCTCCGGCCATGAACATCCACCGTTCGGCATTCTCCGGTCGTACCTTCGAGTACTTCTCCGAGGACTCCCTGCTCTCCGGTGCGATGGCCTCCAACGAAATCGCCGGCGCCAAGTCCAAGGGCGTGTACTCCTTCATGAAGCACTTCGCACTCAACGACCAGGAGACCAACCGCACCAACATGGTGTGCACGTGGGCCAACGAGCAGTCCATCCGTGAAACCTATCTGAAGCCGTTCGAGATGAGCGTGAAGGAAGGCGGCGCCCAGGCCGTGATGAGCTCCTTCAACTACATCGGCTACACCTACGCCGGCGCTTCCAGCAACCTGCTGCAGACCGTGCTGCGCGGCGAGTGGGGCTTCAAGGGCTTCGTCCTGACCGATTACTTCGGCGGCTACGGCTACCAGAACGCCGATCAGGAAGTGCGTGCGGGCAACGATTCGATGCTTGCCACCACGAAGATCACCAACCACATCACCGATAAGTCCGCCACTTCCGTGAAGGCCATGCGTCAGGCCGCGCACAACATCCTGTACACGGCCGCCAACAGCTGGCAGTACGCGAATGGCGAGCCGAAGGTCGCCACCCCGATCTGGAAGACCGCCATGTACGTGGCTTGGGGCGTGACCGCGGTGCTCGTGATCGGCCTGGAGATTGTGGCCATCAAGCGGTACCTGAACCGCAAGAAGGCTGTCGCCACGGTCGAGTCGGCTGCAGAACCGGTTGCCGCCGGCCCGGCCAATGCCGAGTGAGCTGCCTGATCAGCGATAACTGAAGTAATAACTGAAAACAGTCGGCTACAGGCAGCATTAGCAATGGTCAGCGATTCGAATGACCAAAGCTGAATATCCAGTAGCCGAACAACAAAGCCGGGAGCCTCCGCTGACCACGGAGCTTCCGGCTTTTGTCATGCGAGAACCGTGGTTGGACCTCAAAATGCGGATGTGGTTGACCATGTTGATGGTCGACACGCCGACAGCTATTGGTTTTGCGTTCACCTGGTTGTGGTTTTCGGGGTCTATTCTGATGGTATCGGCGCTTTCCGGACGCATTTTCCCGGTTTTCGACACGCCGATGGAACGTTGGATTTCCAACGGTTCCGTGCTTCATTGCGCCCTGCGGGTTGCGCGATTGCGGGTTCTCGTGTAAGTTTATCTCTTGCTGCTCAGCACGGCGGCCTCGCTCCTGGAGATTGGGGCGGCTTGCTGGTGCGGTGGTGGTTTGAGAACTCAAGAGCGTATTTGTACTACTTCTTTATAGTCAATGA
>OLNH01000307.1_pt1 | contig 47373 bp, 75 predicted proteins | sample 1643101 | NCBI WGS metagenome assembly OLNH01 (sample SAMEA3136758, study PRJEB25190) | human gut metagenome | biome: human gut; feature: human-associated habitat; material: faeces | place: Austria | collected 2013 | reverse complement strand
CTACTGGTCTGAGCCAGTGGACAAACACAATCACCGGACTTGTTTCAAGAGATTTTGAGCAGAATGGCGTTCAGTATGATGAATATTCCAAACAGTGTGCAATGAATGCGATGTCAGCAATTTATCAGCTTGTGCAGAATACGGATAAGACTGACATGAACAATCTTAATACTTCTAATCTAAGAGAGGTTGTTGCTCAGTGTGCAAGCCTTAAACTTAATGCCAATGCGATGCCGAGAGAGGTTTTCTTCCAGCTCAGAAGCAAGCAGGTAAACGGACAGTGGGTAAAAATGGTTGAGATGGGCGTTGAAGGTGATGGAAATGACGCCATGTTGAGACAGTTTGGAAATAATGTCGATACGGTTTATCCAGTGTGGCTTGTAAAAGATGGTGATGATTTCACATATCCTCGTAGAAGAGGTATTGAGATTGAACCTGCGGAGTGGACTCCTAAAGGATTGTCAGACAAAACAGTAAGAGTTGTCTATCCAGTAAAACTGAAAGACGGAACTATTGATTATCTGATTGCTGAAAGAGAACCGGTAAGAACAAATTTGATCGCTCACATCAGAAACAATCTTATGAATGAGACTTTTGGTATTTGTGAGAATCGCTATAAAGCTACTGATAAGCAGAAAGCGGAAATCAAAGCTAAGAAAGAAGAAATTCTTTCAGTTTTCAGAGCGTGTGAAACGGTAGATGATATGCTGAAATGCGAATATGCAGTAACGCCATATGTGAGTGCAGCTTGGCTTGATACACCAGAATCAATGATTGTCCGCAAAATGCGGAATAATGCTATCAAAAAATTTCCAAAAGACCTCAACAGTATGGCATCAAACTCATTATTACAGCTGGATGAAACATACAAAGCATCACAGGAAGAGATTGCGCAGAACGAAAACTCGCAGGAATTTGCAGTTGAAGATGAAGCTGTAGTAGCTGAATCTGAAGCTGTTGAAGTGGAAACACCGGAATTTGCAAAGGAGTAGCCATGGTAGTTCAAATGAAAAACTTAGAAGATGCCATTTCTGACATGAAGAATGGTAAATACGACTTTACAAAAGACGGTGAATGTATTCAATGTGGCGCTTGCTGTTCGAACTATTTACCAATGACTAAACGTGAAGTTGCGAGAATCCATAAGCATATCAAAGGCAACAATGTAAGGGAATATCAGCATTTATTCCCAGTAGCAAAAGAAGTTGTTGATATGACATGTCCGTTCATGGACGATTCAAAGTTAAAAGAGAAATGCAGAATCTATCCGGTTCGGCCGGAAATTTGTAGGCAATTTATTTGTAAAGGCGATAAGAAGCCATTCAAGATGAAAAACACAAGGTATGAAGTGGTCGATGTTAGGGAGGAATTTTTCGGTGAGTAGGGAGGTGCATATAAAATGCCAAATTGGTGTAAAGGAAATTTGAAAGTTCGTGGAACAAAAGAAAATCTGACAAGATTTGTTCTTGAAGGTTTGCACCCTGTTGGGTTTCTTGGTGAAGAACGTGAAAGGTTATCAAAGAATGAATATGGTGATATTTGTTCAGAAGAAACGTGTTGGATTGAAAACACAAGAAGGGGATTTGTTGAAGGTGTTGAAGTATATTTTTCGGGCAATGAAGAGAATGAAATCTTAGTTGTAGTATTTGATTCTAAATTTGCGTGGGGAATCAATGCATCTGAACTTCTTGCAAACTGCATTAAATATCATGTTGATATGAAAATACATGCTTTTGAAAGAGGAATGGAATTTAATCAAGTCATTGAAATTGTTGATGGAAAAATTCTTAAAGACGAAGAACTTCACTTCGAAAATTATCAATGGGATTGCATCTGTCCAAATATGGGCGGTTGATATGACATCAGAAAAGGAAGGTGTTTTTTAGTGACAGTAAAAACAATTAACTCCGGTTCAAAAGAAAATGGTTATGCTCTGATTTCAGGGGGAGATGTTCTTCTCCTGGAATGCGGAGTACCGGCTAAGAAAATGTTGAAAGCTATTGATTATCAGACTTCCAGAATAGTTGGTTGTATTGCAAGCCATGTTCATTCTGATCACGTTGGTTTTATCAAACAATATATGCAGTACGGAATTAAGGTTTACACATCAGATGAAGTGCAGTCAGATATCGAAACAATTATGGGAGAAAGAACAATCGGATTGCAACGCATGAGACGAAAGAATTTTCTTGGTTGCTTTTCAGTTATCCCATTCCGTGTACCACATGGAGATACGGAGTGTGACGGATGGCTGATTGATACGGCAGAAGGACGTGTTTTATTTATTACCGATGCAGAGTATTGCCCGTATGATTTCTCGAAAATGAACATCAATTATGGACTAATCGAATGCAACTATTCTGAGGATTATCTTAGTGCAGATGATAGTGGTTCTAAAAACCACCACGTATTAACCGGACATTTAGAGTTACAAACGTGTAAAAGGCTCGTACAGAGCATTAACAGTAATAGCCTAAGAAGCATAGGCTTGATACATTTAAGCGTTGGAAATGGCAATCCACGGCGTTTCAGAAGCGAGATAAGCGAACTGGTTGACTGTGATGTGGATGTGTGGGTTGCAGAAAAAGGTACTGAGAAAGAATTTCGGCTAACGCCGTTTTAGGAGGGAATTGTGATTGATTACAGTAATTATATATGTTGCATGTGCAGTAATGGAATTTTCTTGCTTTAGAATGGCAAGCGACAAAGTATCTAAAGGCTTGTTTTTAACAGCTTCAATTTTATTTGCATTATCAGCGATTTTGCGCTTGATATAGAGAAAGGTGGAATGACTTATTAATAAAGTAATTCTTATGGGGCGCCTCACACGCGATCCAGAAATCAAATACACACAGGGTGGAAATTCTATGGCAATTGCGAGATACACACTGGCCGTAGATAGACGATTTAAAAGAGATGGAGAACCGACAGCAGATTTTATAAATTGCGTTGCATTCGGAAAAGCTGCTGAGTTTACTGAAAAGTATTTTCGACAGGGTTTAAAGGTTGTTGTGACCGGACGTATCCAGACGGGAAGTTATACAAACAAAGATGGACAGAAGGTGTATACAACAGACGTTGTAGTGGAAGAACAGGAATTTGCGGAAAGTAAAGCAACGAGTCAGCAGAACCAGCGGAAACCAAGCGGACCGGCACCGGATAACTCAGATGGCTTCATGAATATACCAGACGGTATTGATGAAGAATTGCCGTTTAATTAAGCCTTAAGGTAGGTGATGTGATTTGACAATAATTGAAGATACACGGCAGCAGTCAGGAAAGCATGAAAAAAAACATAAATATTGGCTTTCCAAGAAAGTATATTGGCGCAGAACAGCTCTTGATTGTGGAGATTATACATTACCTGGAAATTCTTCTGTGTGCATCGATACGAAAAAAGATATTGAAGAATTGATTGGAGATATTCAGGTAAAGCAAATGGCTAAGAGCAAGATTGAACAAAAAGTTGATGATATTTGTTTAAAAAATGATATATCGTCTGAACTTGCGAAAAGCGTATTTCATATAATTTGCGATGATGACGAAAAAAGATTTGTTGAATCAGAGCTTACGTTCTTTTGTGCCGAAAATAACATCCCAGAAGAAGTTCTTGCCCAATTCCAGGAGCTTTATGTGAAGAGACATGGATTCTTCCACCGTGGTCTAAAAAGGGCGCAGAACAGCAATATAAAGCTTTACATACTGGTTGACAATAAGGATGGAATTAAAGAGTTGGATGATTTGACCTTGTGGGTAAATCCAAGAATGAGCAGATACAACAAAATTGTTGAAATGCATAAGCAAGGGAAATGGAAAAGTGTAGCATTGCCTAAAGGAAAACCTATGCCGGGCGAACAGCTTTACAAGGCATGTGTGACTATGGAACAGAAATATGGATGTAAGTTCTTATTTTGCAAACCGGAAGAGTCCGGACAAATAATTCTTGACTTACTCGGTGCGGAGGTAACGTAGATGAAAAATTCAATCCGATTTGAAGCAGAATCATTTAATGAATTACCGATGCGATGCAAAGAGATGTTCTTTGAGAAAATGGAAGAATACATGAAGAACGGTGACAATGGCTACAAAATTTTTAATGCAATTGGCTTCAATTACGACTGTTGCAATAGCCCAATAGAAAAAATTTTCTGTTTTGCTTTTGATATTTTATGCACGGAAAAGAATTTACTATTTGAACTCTTTCCGCAATTTAAAGTAATAAAGAATGGCAGAGTGTACTACGCTGACTTTTGCTTTCTTACTAATACGGATTTCTCGGAAATTTATAAGTGTGAAAATAGATTGAAATTAATTATAGAGTGTGATGGACACGAATATCATTCGAGCAAAACACAGATAAAACGCGACAACGAACGTGATTTTAATCTAAAAGCTTCCGGTTTTGAAGTATTGCATTTCAGTGGAAGTCAGATTTACGAGAATCCTTGGAAATGCGCAGAGCAGACAATTAATTTTATTCTTTCCAGGCTCGGAAAACTTACGGAGGTAGCATGATGTCCAGTGATGTGAAATGGATAAAAATTGTAACAGACATATTTGATGACGAGAAAATGTATGCTATTGAATCACTTCCAGATGGAATGCAGATTGAAATTGTTTGGTTTAAAATACTTTGCCTTGCCGGTAAGTGCAATCAAGGTGGATTACTGTCTATTTCTAGCAAAATAGCTTACACAGATGAGATGTTGGATAAAATATTCAGAATGGAAGTCGGAACGGTTAAGAGAGCCTTAGAGGTGTTCCAAAGCCTCGATATGATTGAAGTGGAAGAGAATACATATATGGTGTCAAACTGGTCAAAATATCAGAACCAAGACGCGCTGGAGGCTATTAAAAAACAGAACAGAGAGAGACAGAAAAGATTCCGTGAACGACAGAGAGAAAAAGATAGTAACGTTACGAATGCGTTAGGAAATAACGTTAATCGCTCTATATCTTATTCTTATTCTAATAATACTAATATATCGAATCTATCTTATATATTAAATAATAATATACATACAGATAGTAATTATATATTGGAAAATGATGACTTAAAACAATGTTTGGAAGAATGGATGGAGTATAAAGACGGAAGAAAACCAAAATCCAGCAACCATTACGGGACAGAAATTGGAATCAAAAAGACTATCACGCAATTTGTTTCTGCATATCGTAACTATGGTATAGAAGTGTTGAGAAAAATTGTTGATGATTCCATTTCGAACAATTACTCAGGTGTCATTTGGGATAGATTGAACAAGATGCCAAAGAAGCAAAAACAGGAAACACCGATAATCTCCACTCAGGCAAATGACCGATTTTCCTGTTTAGAACCATCTTTTCGCAAACGCCTAGAAGACGCTGGGGCAATCGAGGGACAGTCACTTAATTACGGACCACTCAGAGAGCATCCAGAATGGTTACAGCAACTTAAGGAGTGTGGCGTAAGCGATGTATAGTTTTAAAGAAGAGGATGCTTATAAATTTGCAAGGCATGTAGGATCTCCGGTAAAACGCCATGGCGATGAGCTACGTTTTACTCAATATTGCCCTTATTGCCATGGTGGAGATGGAAGCAAACGCGATAAAGACACGTTTTCAATCAACTTGCGAACAGGACAGTTTAAATGCTTACGATCCAGCTGTGGAATTACTGGAAATATGATTACACTGGCTAGAGACTTTGATTTCAACCTTGGCTCGCAGATTATGGAGTATTACCAACCGAGAAAACAGTACCGGAAGTTAAAAACGCCAGATAAGCCGATTATCCCAAAAGAACCGGCAGTGAAATACTTGGAAAGTCGTGGGATATCTGATGAAATCACGCGTGAATATGAAATCACAACACAGAAAGACCACGACAATATATTAGTTTTTCCGTTCTTTGATGAAACCGGAAAAATGCAGTTTGTGAAATACCGGAAGACAGATTTTGATAAATCTAAAGACAAGAATAAAGAATGGTGTGAACACGACTGCAAGCCGATTCTGTTTGGAATGAAACAGTGTAAAGATTTTACAAGGCTTGTAATTACGGAGGGGCAGTTAGATAGCCTTTCCGTAGCAACAGCCGGTGTAAATAATTCTGTAAGCGTTCCAAATGGCGCGAAAGGCTTCACATGGGTTCCGTATTGCTATGACTGGGTTAGCAAGTTTGAAGAGATTGTTGTGTTTGGAGATTTTGAGAATGGTCACATAACACTGTTGCAGGAAATAAAACAGAGATTTCCAAACAAAGTGAAACATGTTAAAGAGACTGATTATCAGGGCTGTAAAGATGCGAATGAGCTATTGCAAAAGCATGGATGTGAAAGTGTTCAGCTTGCTGTAGAAAATGCAGAATTAGAACCGATTAAGCGCGTGGTGGACCTTGCAGACGTCGAGGCAGTGGATATATATAAGCTCAAGAAACTTGATTCGACGATCAACGAATGCAACAGGCTCCTGTATGGCGGATTGCCATTTGGTGGAGTTGTATTGGTTATTGGAAAACCAGGAGAGGGAAAATCGACGTATGCAAGTCAAATTATAGCGAGATCGGTTGAGGCAGGACATAAAATATTTGCTTATTCTGGAGAACTTCCAAACTATCTTTTTAAATCTTGGATTGATTTTCAGATAGCCGGTCCGCAGCACATTATTGAGACTAAGAATAAATTTGGAGATATTTCAAGAAAGATTTCCAATCAGAATCAACAACTAATCAATGACTGGTATCGGGGGAAAATATTTCTCTATGACAGCAGAAGCGTAAATGGAGATGAAAAAGAAAATCTATGTGAAACAATTCGGAAAACAATTTTGCAGTACGAGATAGATGTGATTTTGATTGATAATCTCATGACCGCAATTGATCTTGATGAAGAACGTGGAACGGACAAATACGAAAAACAGAGCTTATTCATGAAAAGGTTGGCAAGAATGGCATTGCAATATAATGTGTTGATTCTCTTGGTAGCACATAAGCGAAAAAATAATTTTTCCACAAACGAAAATGATGAGGTAAGTGGAACTGGAGATATTTCAAATCTTGCATCTCTCGTCATCGGATACAGTAAAGATAGGGAGTTGAGTAATACATATAGGCGCTTGACAGTTCCTAAGAACAGATTGTTTGGAAGAATTAATACAGAGGGATTTCTGGTTATGTATGATGAACGTTCGAAGAGAATTTACGGAGACCATGACAACTTAAATATTGAATATGGTTGGAGCAAACAAAACGGTTTTACTGAGATTGATCAATTAAATATTCCTTTTGAAGTAGAGCTGACAGAATCTGATATTGAAAAAATGTTTAATCATTTGGAATCTGAATTTACGGATGCTACTGGTACAGATGAGGATTGTGAAAGATTACAAAAACTTGTCCAGGCAATCTATGAAAAGGCTGGAAAAACAGATTTTGCATTAAAAAAAGCAACTGAAACAACGAATAAAATAGAAAAAAAGATGATGGAGGAAAAGAAACATGGATAAAGTATTGAAGTTAGCAAAAGAACTAGTGGCAGCAATCGAAGAAGAGGGGCAGAAGAACAAGGTGATGCTGAAAGATATCCAGGCTGGTGGAAAATTTGAAACGGGCATCGGAAGATTCATTGTTCTTGAGCAGAAGGCGGATTGCACAGTAATTATCACAGAAGGATTATATCGTAAAAATGAAGAATTTGACGATGATTGTACTGATTACAAAAAATCTTCTTTGAGAAAACTGTGCGATGGCGAAATTTTCAATGAATTTGTCGCTGAGTTCGGAGAAGACAATATCTGTGAAAATGAAGCAGGATTAGTAACAGTTGATGGTCAGGAAGTTTTTGGAAAGCTTCTGACAAAGGTAAGACCAGTAACATTCGATGAGGGACGTAAATACAATGAATTATTAGTCAACAAGGAACTGCCGGATTGGTACTGGACATGCACCTCTTGGAGTACAGCGGAAAGAGGTTGGAAATATTCAGTAGCGGTTGTTTCCCCGTCCGGTGGCATCTGCAGCTATAGTTTCAACAGCAGTGGCGGGGTTCGCCCACTTTGTATCTTAAAATCTAATATCTTTGTATCTCGCGTAGAGGAGGATTAATACGATGACATTAAAAGAATTTGGAGAAAATCTTGAAAAGCTAAATGAAGCATATGAACAGTTGAGAAAGAAATATCAGAAACCGGAAATCGGAAAGACAATTGATGTTTCCGGGATTAAGTGGCTGGTACTGGACAAGCTCGAGAAAGGATATCTTGTAATTTCCAATGAGTTTTATGGATGTAGCAGAAAATTTGACAGTGATTGCAACGACTGGAAAAACAGTGATTTGAGAAATGAGCTTAACACAGATCTTCGCAAAAAGATTGAGAATGAGTTGGGAGTGAATTCACTGGTTGAATTTGAGCGCAATTTACTTTCATTAGATGGTCAGACTGAATACGGCACTTGTAGAGATTTTGTTTCACTCATTTCTGTGGACGAATACCGGAAATATAGAAAGCTTCTTCCAAATACAGAGAGATGGTGGTGGACACTTACACCAGACAGCACACCTTGTAATAATGATGGTAAATGGCTTCGGGTTGTTTCCCCGTCCGGTGGCATCAACAGCAATAGTTGCCGCAACGGTAGCGGGGTTCGCCCAGTTTGTATCTTCTCCTCTTCAATCTTTGAATCTGAGGAATAGTACAAATGTCAGATGAAGTTTTACTGGTAATTGAAAAAGCGAAAGAGCTTGCTAAGCATACTTTAAAAGTAACAAGCAATGCTAATAGGTATCCAAAGAAATTCAGATTTTCATTAGTGGATAAGATGCAAAATAAATCGTTGGAAATCTATGAAATGTTATTTGAAGCCAATAGAACAGATATTAAATATTACAAAAGAGAGCGTCTTGAACTGCAAACAAAAGCAATTACATATTGCGATGAGCTCAATTTTTATATAGAAATGTCGTATGCTCTCGGGATTATAAATTCTGCTAGTATGGGAAACTGGTCAAGGATGGTTTCTGATGTAAAATATATGGCTATTGCATGGAGAACCAAGGATAGAAAAAGATAAATACATTTTTAGGTTCGTTTCCGTTAAGCGGTTGTTTCCCCGTCCGGTGACATCAACAACAATAATTACAACAACAGTAACGGGGTTCGCCCATTCTGTATTACAGACAGTCAGAGTAGGCATCAAGCCGAAATCAGAGAAATAGATACAAAAAGGAGACGGACCTTCCTCTCAGAGGTAAATATAAAGGAGTACCAATGGATAAGGATATTGTTACAGATTATGGGAATATGTATCACGCTTATAAAAAAGCGAGATCTGGTAAAAAATTTCATGGCAGCACTGCAAGATTTTCTAATATAGCTTTAGATGGTATTAATACATTGAAAAAGCAATTAGAAGGACAGGCGTATACAGTTGATCCGTATAACGAGTTTGAAATATGCGAGCCCAAACGTAGATTAATTGAATCATGTACCTTTAAGGATAAAGTAGTGCAACATACACTCTGTGACAATATTCTGCATCCGAAATTAAAAAATGTATTTATCAAATACAATTCCGCCGGACAGGTTGGAAAAGGGACATTATATGCATTAGACGGATTAAAGAGTCACATGGAATCATTCTACAGTAGACATGGTACAAATGGCTGGATATTGAAATGTGATATTAGACATTTCTTTTACGAAATCGACCATGAAATATTGAAAGACATTGTAGATTATTTCTTCCCTGAGCCGTACACAGCATGGATTAATCATACATTAATTGATAGCAGAGAAAATCCAGGTTTGCCACTTGGTAATCAGGCTGGACAGGTGTATGCGCTCCTTATGGTTCACCCAGTCGATTGTATGATAACTGGTGAGCTTGGAATTACTGAATATGGTCGATACGCGGACGATTTTTACTTGATTCATCAGGACAAGGAATATTTAAAATGGTGCTTGGAGTGTATCCGGGAGCTATTAAAAAGTCTTGGACTTGAAATGAATGGTAAAACGCAAATCGTGCCATTCAGAAAAGGCATTCGTTTTCTTGGATTTCATCACTATATGACGGCTGATGGAAAATATATTCGGAAGTTGACAGGTGAGAACAAACGGAAGAACAAAAAGAAGTTCCGAAGATTAGTTAAAGATGTGAAAGCCGGAAAACTTACGGAAGAAAAATTCTATGAAAAATATAATTCGTGGAGGAACCATGCATCTCACGGAAATTGTATAAAACTTATACACAGCATGGATTTGTATATTGAAAGATTAATGAAAGGAGACAGTGATGAAATATAAAGTTGGAGATAAGGTGAGAGTTATAAGTATCTTAAAAGCCGGTGAGAAATATGGAGATAAGAAGTTTACAAAATGCATGGAGAAATACAGAGGTGAAGTAGTAACAATTTCAAAAGTATACTGCAATAGGTACTGTATCAAAGAGGACTATGAAGGATGGTACTGGACAGACGAAATGTTTGAAGGATTGGCAGAGGATGAATTGACAGCAGAAGAAGCAATTAAAATTCAAGCTGAGATGTGCAGAAGTATCATGTGTAAAGACTGTGCAATCGACAGGCTTAGATGTGACTCACATTGCGAATGTGCTGAATATCGTTCAAAGAATCCCGACAAAGTACTTGAAATCATCAAACAGTGGAAGAAAGACCATGAGAAGAAAGAGGTTGAGACAGAGCGCGCCATAATGGTTCGTGTGCTTGTTGGAAATGACTGTAACGGAAAATGCGTACATGAAGAAGAGGTTCCATCCGGTGAAACATGGGAGCGAGCGCAAGAAAGAGTGCTGAAAGAATATTGTGAAAACCACGAGGGCAAATACATATCTACAATATGTGGCATCTGCCGGGTAAAGGAGTAACTATGGACACAGGAGAAAAGATAGATTACATGATTCAGTGTTTACATGTAGCAAAAGGAGAATCCATGTTTTTGGACGAATACGATTCTAAAAACTGGGAAACCGATATGAGATGGTTATCTATGCACAGAGCGCCAAACAAAGCATTAATTAAAGATAACCTTAGAAATGTTGCTAGAATGGGATTCCAGGTGGCAAATGAGGTGAAATGATGATTAGAAAATTGATAGAAGAAATTATTGAAAAGTATTATCGGGAAGACGGTGAATACTATTCAAGAGATCGTGAAGATGAAAGCGGAAACGATTTTGAAATGGACGAAGAAATTAAATCTGCATTGGAAGAAAAAGGAATACAGTTCGAGATTAGATTTGAAGATGGTTTTTCTTCGTGTGCCTACGACAATGATTTTCTGGCTATTGCATGGATAGAAGCGAATGGCACGTTGGAACTTACAACGGTATTGTTAGAAATTAAATAAATTACAGAAAGGAGACGGAGCTCCGGCCGGGCAAAGATATATCGGCTCCTTTCGAAGATATGAAAGATTTAATTATAGACGCCTTTGCCGGTGGCGGGGGTGCATCCGTAGGAATTGAAATGGCACTCGGCAGACCAGTAGACATTGCCATTAATCATGATCCAGACGCCATATTGATGCATAAGACCAACCACCCGGATACGTTGCATCTTACAGAAGATATTTTTAAGGTCAACTTGAAGAAATATGTAAAAGGACAACACGTGGCTCTTATGTGGGCGAGTCCAGATTGTACAAGCCATTCAAAAGCAAAAGGTGGCAAGCCAAGAGAAAAAGGACTTCGGATTCTTCCGTGGGCGGTATACAAACACGCAAAAGCTATTCTGCCGGATGTAATTCTTATGGAGAACGTAGAAGAAATACAACAGTGGGGTCCGTTAGACGAAAAAGGTTATCCAATACCGGAGAGAAAAGGCGAGGATTACAAGAAATTTATTACGGCAATGAAGAACCTCGGGTATCGTTTCGGGAGCAGAGAGTTGGTAGCTGCTGACTACGGAGCACCGACCACAAGAAAGAGATGGTATGCAGTATTCCGTAGAGATGGACTGGAAATCAGATTCCCAAAGCAGACTCACAGTGCAGACGGCATCGGATTTGAGAAGTGGAAACCTTGTGGAGATTACATTGACTGGTCAGACCTTGGAAGTTCGATATTTGAGCGAAAGAAACCACTTGCAGAAGCTACACAGAAGAGAATCGCAAACGGTATTAAGAAATATATTATCGATGCAGAATCTCCTTATATCGTGAGGAATGGAGAAGCACTGGCATACATCATCCAGTATCACGGAGAAACAAGAGCCGGTGATTCAAGAGGACAGCTTTTGACGGAACCGATCAAGACGATTGATACATCGAATAGATACGGACTTGTGACAGCTTTCATCACGAAATATTACAAGACGGGGATTGGACAGGGGTGTGATGAACCATTACATACAATTACGACATCTCCGGGGCATTTTGGATTGGTATCAGCATTTCTGATTAAGTATTACGGCGGTGGGTGCGGACAATCCATAGACAGACCGTTGGATACGATTACCACAAAGGACCGGTTTGGACTTGTGAATGTAATTCTTGATATTAAGGGTGAAAAATACATCATATCTGATATTTTTTTGCGGATGCTAAAACCAGAAGAACTAAAAGTAATGCAAGGATTTCCAAAGGACTATATTATCGACAGGGATTACAACTGGAAGAAATATCCGATTGCAAAGCAAGTCGCAAGAATCGGAAACAGTGTGGTCCCAATTATGGCAGAAAAGCTTGTAGAAGCAAACTGCCCGTATCTGAAAATCGGTGAGCGAGTGCCGAACATGAGTATTGATGATACAGAAGAACAATTAAGATTTGCGTAGGTGAGAAGAATGAATATTGAATTAAAAGAGATAGACAAAGACACATTGAAAGTCGGGGATGTGTTATGAAAGTATGTTGGTTTTCAACAGGAATAAGCAGTTTTGTAGCTTGTTATTTAGCAAAGGATGTAGATGAGATTATATATACTCACGTATCGAATCAGCATCCAGATAGCTTAAGATTCTTGCATGATTGCGAGAGAGTGCTTGGAAGAAAGATAACAATCTTACAGTCAGATGAATATGAAAGCGTGGATGATGTGATCGAAAAGACCCGATGCATTAATACACCTCATGGAGCACCGTGTACTGAAAGACTTAAGAAGAGAGTTCGTAGAAAATGGGAGAGAGAACACTCGGACCATCACATCTATGTGTGGGGATATGACGTAAATGAGCAGAACAGAGCAGACAGAGTTTGCAAAGCTTTAAGTGATTATGAACATGAATTTCCGCTTATAGAACACGGACTAACTAAAGAAGAAGCACACGGAATTGCGGACAAGCTCGGATTAAAACGCCCTGTTATGTACGACATGGGATATCCAAACAATAACTGCATCGGCTATGTAAAAGGCGGTATGGGATATTGGAATAAAATTCGGGTAGATTTTCCGGAAGTATTTGAGCGAAGAGCGAAGCAAGAACGTGAGATAGGGCATAGCTGCATAAATGGTGTATTCCTGGATGAATTAGAACCAAACAGAGGAAATATCAATACGGAAGTCATGGAAGATTGCACGATAGCGTGTCAGCTTCTGACTTGGAATAAATAGTTAATCAGGCAGCCGATTATCACACGGTAGTCGGTTGTCGAGAGAGGAATGAAATGAAGAAAATACTTGATGCATGTTGCGGAAGTCGCATGTTTTGGTTCGATAGAGAGAATCAAGATACCATTTATGCTGACAATAGAGAACTTGAAACAACATTGAGTGATGGGCGAGCACTTCTAGTTAAGCCAGATATAAAAATGGACTTCCGGGAGATGCCATTTCCGGACAATACATTTAAGATTGTGGTGTTTGACCCACCTCATTTAAAACAAGCCGGCAGTGAATCATGGCTTGCTAAGAAATATGGGGTTCTACCGAAAGATTGGAAACCGTACCTCAAAGCAGGATTTCTGGAATGCATGAGAGTGTTAGAGCCGGACGGAATATTGGTTTTTAAGTGGAACGAGGAACAAATAAAACTGAATGACGTGTTGAAAGAGTTTGGAAAGGAACCACTTCTCGGAGATCAGAGAGGTAAGACACGTTGGATTTTGTTTATGAAGTAGGTAGAACGAATTATGAAATTAACAGCAATAGCAAGAGAAGATTTAGAAGCAAAAGGGTTAGCGTTACCAAATAAACTTGAACTTGAATGCAGAGGAATAGCAATCCCGGATATTTATGCGGATAGAATCGGCAGAAAGAATGTTGAAACCGGAGAATTCGAATCATTCTTTAAGGTAGACAATAAAAATGGTAATACAGTGGAATTTGATAGATTCCGGGAGAACGTCACATTGTTAGAAAAAGAGCATACCGTCTTTAGTCGAGAAACGCGAGAAGAGAAGAATGTGATTGACTATTATGTTCCGTATGATATCCAGGAGAGTAGCAAGAATAGACCGACAGTGACTAATGAATTTCCGGAGAGTGGCTATCTGACAGAAGGTTATTATGAGTGTGAATACGAGTTAATTCTGACTTGCGGAGAGGCAACCAGAAGACTTGTAATTCCACAGAGAACAGTCAATGTTCCGATGATTTCATTGCTGTCGAACATCGAAGATGAAATCATAGCTATTTTGGATGGTTTCCCAGATGAGGATAACAATTTTGCTGATGTGCTGGAATTAATGGATGACCATTACGAAATTAAGATGTTTGATGATTATGGAATTCCTGCAAATATCGAGATTAACCATGCAGATGATTTCGTGAATATGATTGTTTCAGCTAGACAGGTTAAATGTGAATTCAAATATGGAGATGATAAGTAAATGGGAAAAATCAACAAAGAATTTCAATGGAGTATGCAAGGTATCCTTCACGCCAGAGAAGTTGTGTCAAAAGACGGTCTTGAGGGACTGGATAAAGAAATTAAGATGCGTGGTTTTATGCAAGCGCCGTTGGTATACAGCAAAGGTCAGATTGATGGTTGGTGGGATGAATTATCAACGAACCTATATGCCACAATGACCACAGTTGCTGGAATGGTGTTGCGAGAGCATTTCGGGTTCGGAAAGCAAAGACTTCTTAAGTTTAGAAACGAATTCCAGAATATGACCAAAAGTGCGCTGGACCTCGATTACCTTGGAAGTCATTATGTGACGCTTGAGGACTATGCAAACGAGCTAAATGAACAATTTGACATGGGAATCGATGTAAGCCGTGTGAGAAATTGTCAGGGCAGTTATGATGATACCGATGCAAAGTTTCGAACTGTAAAGTTGGACAAGGTTCTTGAGGAGCTGAAAGCTGGTGGATTTGAAGACGCAGCGCAATTCCTGGAAAAGAAGGTGGCATAGTGAACGAAATGTTCTGTGACAAAGAAAACTTGAAGAAATTAATAGAGACTTTTGAAAAGCACCGGAAAGACCATTCGTTAATCGTGTTAATCCAGACAAAGGATTTGGAATCCGTTAATTTAAATAAGATTCCAAGCAATATTTATTTTATTCCGGATCCTCACTTAAATTTCGGAGAGTTATATATATTGAAAAATGAATTGAAAGACAATGCATGGAACTTGATTCAAAAGGGTGAAATAAACTTTAAGAGGGGTGAATTTGATGGGGTGCAGGCTTAAGTGTATAGAAAACGAAGACAATCATATGTGTTGCCTGGAATGCCCGGACTTTGATGGTTGCCCAGTTCAGTGTGAGTTTTTGGACAGCTGTGAATTTGTAGAGAATTGTCCGAATTACGTGAAGGAGGAAGAGGAATGAAATTAAAGAATTTTCTAAATGTAATGAATCCAACTCGGACATACAAGGTTATCTGTGATGGAGCAGTTGCGGAGTTTGAGCCAGACGAAGAACTCCCGGATATTATAGCGGAAGCTGAGTTGATAAGAAGCACAAAGGATAAAGAAACAGGATGCGTTGTATTCGAAATCAAATCAGAGGAGGGAGAACATGAGAATCATTAGTCAGAGCGGATTACTGGATGTGCCTTATGAATTGATTGCAATTTCACCATATTCAGGAAATATGGCAACAATCGTTGGAACGTTTCCGGGGAATGACCTCGGCAAAGGAGATAGAGTTTATATTTTAGCTGAATATTCCACCGAAGAAAAAGCAATTAAAGCTATGAAGATGTGCAGAGAAAAGTATCTTTCAAGAATGGAGCTGAATGGTGGGTATGACGTTGTAAACGGTTGCTACGTGCAACCTAATTACTGGGTATTGCCGAAAGTATTTCAGTTTCCGAAAGATGAAGAGGTGCAAATATGATTATTTTATTATTTTTAATTTTTTTAGGTTTGACGATTTTGACTATATTAGCAGATGGAGAAGAATTAGCATTCATTCCGCTTCTTGGAGTATTTGTGTGTTTGATTGCAGCTATTGTTTTATGTATAGGTGTAAAAGATGGGGCGGTTATAGATGAAAAGATAGCAATGTACAAAAAAGAAAATACTAAAATAGAAAACCAAATGGACGTACTTGTATCGCAGTATATGAAATTTGAGACGGATACATACGGAGAATTGAAAAATGAAAGTTCTATTACACTCGTATCGCTGTATCCAGATCTAAAATCAGATGAGCTGGTAAAGAAGCAAATTGAGGTATACGAATCAAATAATAAAGAAATAAGGGAAATGAAAGAAAAGAAGATAAATTTAAAAGTGTTGAAATGGTGGCTATATTTCGGAAAGTAGGTGTGGCAAATGCGATATACAGAATATCATGCTGGAAAAGCAGTAATCAAGGATAAGAATTTGCTGTCAGAAGCTATGGAGAAGTTGGCAAGATATGAAGATGCCGAGGAAAAGGACAGGCTTGGTCAGTGGATCCCATGCAGCGAGAGGTTGCCGGAGGATAACACGGATGTAATTGTATGCTTTTACAGCGGAACAGTAACAGAGATGAGATATTGGGGAAATGGAATCTTTCAAGGAATCTATGAACATACGACAAAAGTAATTGTTGCCTGGATGCCGTTGCCGGAACCGTACAAGGGAGAGTGAAAATAGATGCTAAAACCAAAAGTAAAAGCCAGTGAATTTGAGAGGTTCGGATTCAAAAGATGCAAAGGTATTCCAAAAGAATCAGAGTGTTATTATCTCTGTATTGCAAGAGGATGCAAGATGCTGTTTGTCAGTGATTCATATTTTGGTGTAAATGATTGGGATAAAAACGATCCACGGATACATAAGAATGCAAACTGTCGGTACAGGGATATGCGAACAGCGTTGGATATAATCTATGAGTTGATTAAGGAAGATATGCTAAAAAGTGAACGGGACATTGAAGAACAGCCAATAGCGTTTGATGTGGAGAATATCATTAAGCAGCTTGAGAAAGAAAGAGATTATTCTTACGAAGATTATGAGAATTATGCTGAAAAACATGATATGGATGTAGAATGTGATGATTTATTCTGTCGAGGATTAGATAGAGCAATTGAAATTGTGAAGCGAGGTGGAAGAAAATGTTAGTTCCAGCAATTTTATACAAAAATCAAATTCAGAAAGAATTTCAAAAATATTATTATACAACAGACATGATGTACGAGACAGGTTGCTTGGACAATTGGAGTCCAAACATAGAAGAAAATCCAGACGAACAAACATACCAATATGCAATTATAGGAAATGATAATAAGTTGATTGGCTTTCTTGCTTTCAGAATAGATTGGTATTGCTCTCGTGTTTATAATTTTGGTTTGTTTTCATTCGACAGAGGAAACGTATTGATTGGAAGAGAAGTATTTCATAAATTAGATGAGCTTGTTAATAGATTTCATAGAGTGGAGTGGAGAGCTGTTAGTGGTAATCCTGCTTGTAAAAGTTACGACAGTTTTATAGAAAAATATAATGGAAATAAGCATGTTCTTAAAGATGCAATTAGAGATAGAACTGGTAATTATCATGATGATATTATTTATGAGATTGTTAGAGGTGGAAGAGATGAAGAATAAAGAAAAGTACGCAAAAGAGATTGTGGAGCTTGCTTGCGACGGTAATGGTATTGCTGTTGATAAGCATTCGGGAACAGTTTGTTCGTGCAACTATATTTCATGTAGTAATTGTTTGTTTGATGACAACAAAGATTGCGGTAAGAGAAGAAAAGATTGGGCAGAATCCGAGTACATTGAAAATCCAGTGATAAGCAAGAGAGATAGAGCGTTTTTGGAATATATTGGCGCAGGAATAAATTATATAACTAGGGATATGGATGGTGGTTTATTCATTTATATCAGCAAACCACATAAACTTATTGACTGTTGGGAAAGTAGTGGGTGTGAATCAGACAAAAGCTTAAAATTCTTTAAGTTGGATTTCCCAATGGTCAAATGGGAAGACTCCGAACCGTGGCTTATCGAGGACTTGAAGAAGTTGGAGGTAGTTGAGAATTATGAATAGAGAATGCTTTTTTTAGAGCGAAACATATCCATGCAATGGATAGTAACGAGCATCTTAATGGAACATGGGTGCATGGCTATCTTAGTGACAAGAATTATATCTACGATAAAAGTCTCGAGGGTGAATTCCTGGTTGATGAAAATACGATTTGCCAGTACACAGGATTGACTGACAAGAGTGGAAAGAAAATATGGGAAGGGGATATAATTAAATACCATTTTGGAGAAGTTTATGCGCCGGTAAAATTCGGAGAATATCAGAGTTGTTTTGATAGCGCACCAACGATCCATGTCGGATTCTATGTGGACTGGGACGAAAACCGTGATATTAGAAAAGACTTGGGATATTGGATCAAGTTGGTTGATGCAGAAGTTGTAGGCAACATATTTGATAATCCCGAACTGTTAGAAGAGGAGGGGAATTAATATGGCAAAGATATTTAAAGTAAGTGGATATTTTGTGGATGCAAATGGAGTGGTTGATAAAGAAAAATTTGAGGGCAAATTGGAATCGCTTGAAGATTTATTTTCGCATCATCTTCATGTGGAAGAAGCTGACATTGGAGAATGGGACGAAGAAAGCCCTTTGAATTACGACAACTGTGACCTTGCAGATTGCGAGAAATATTTCAAGAGAAAAGTTCCAGTAGATAATGACAGAAGCGTTATGGTCGGACAAGTTTACAGACATTTCAAGGGGCATACAGTTAAAGTTCTCCATATCAGTCAGGATACGGAAGCACCGGGACAGTTTTATGTGGTTTATGAATGTGAGGACGGAGCTATTTGGAGCAGACCTTACGGGATGTTTGTGAGCGAGGTTGACCATGAAAAATATCCAAATGTAAAGCAGAAATACAGATTTGAATTAGTGGGAGACGAGGATGATGCAAATTAAAGATTTCAGTAAGCCGATAATGTTACTGCATAATCAGCTTGCGCCATCGGCAATATTCAAATTCAATGACCGGGTATTTATAAAAGTATCTGAGGCTTATACTGATGATTTTAGCAATTCTTATGATTTTAGCAAAAAGCAGTTAGTACAATTCAGTCCAGACACAGAGGTAGAATACGTGAGAGGAACATTGATATTACACAGAGGAGATTGGAGTGAGAGCGATGAGCGACAGTAAATGCCAGCGCCTTGATGCAATATCCGGGCGAGATCAAATGGCTGAGAAGCCACCAACGGAAGAAGCAAGCAGACGGTTTAGAATGCCAGTATGCTATGAATTTTTAAGGTACTTGGCGAAAAAGAAAAAGGTACAAGGAAAGGACTGAATAACTTGAATCTCAGTAAAGAGCAACGCAACGGAATGGAAGACCATCACGCGGAAATGGCAGAAAATCCACCTAACCAACATGCGTATGAGAAATTCAAGCGCAAAAGCGTATCAGAGTGTTAGCGTGGAAGAATATTTGCGAAAGCGCAATTTTGATGTAGAAAAGAAAATATAAAACAATGGGTGAGTGAGCTTTGATAACAAAATAAAAACAGGTACCGGACAAGAATCTTTGGCGAGATCTCCGGTACCCATTCACCTAAGAAGAGTATAGCATAGTTCATCTTCTTAGGCAATTGCTAGGAGGATAATTATGCAGACACAGAAAGAAATCGTAAGAGATAGCGTATTGGCAACTATGAGACCGTATCTGAATGCAGTCACTATGGATATTCTGAATCAAGCGATTGTAAGCGCAATGGCTCATGTTGATGTTGTGGAGACAGAGACATTACCGGCAACAAATGAGAATACGAATAACTATATACTAAATGTTTATATGACAAAGAAAGTTCCAAAGCTGAGCAGGCAGACATCAAAATATTATCTGGAGACTATCAGACATTTTATTCAGTTCACGAATAAATCTTTGCTGAATATAAATGATATGGATGTGGAGCTGTATTTACAGTGGTATCATGCAACCGGTTTTCGTGGAGCTGGAAACATTGCATCAACCGTGAATAACGAAAGACGTAACCTGTCAGCATTCTTCACCTGGATGCGAAAGCAGAAGATGATAAATGAAAATCCAGTAGACGGAGTAGAACCATTTGCTGAAATTGAAAAGCCAATTGAATTTCTTGCCGATTGGGAAATGGAAGCATTGCGTGATGCATGCCGGACCGAGGTAAATGGAGTAACTAATTTCAAGGAATACCGTGAGCATTTGAGAGATAGAGCTGTATTAGAATTCTTTCGTAGCACTGCTATTCGTGTTTCTGAGTGCGTTCCAATCAATAGACAGGACATTGACTGGCAAAAGGGGGAAATCCTCATTTACGGGCAGAAAACACGCGCATACAGAACTGTGTGTTTGGACGATGTAGCAAAGTATCATTTGAAAAAGTATTTGGATAGTAGAAAAGACAATAATCCAGCATTGTTCGTGGCAACAAAAGGAGAACATAACAGACTTGCTAAGAGTGGACTGGAATATGTGATTCGTACAATCGGAGAGAAGTCAATCCTTGACAGGCGCATCTATCCGCATCTATTTCGTAAAACTACGGCAACGAATATGGTCCGCCGTGGTTGTCCGCGTGACTTGGTCGCATTTTATCTTGGACATAAGAACGGGAACACAAAGACACTTAATACACATTACGCAGCTACGGATCCAGCACAGGTCATTCAAGCATTTCGGAAATATGGAGCTGTTGCGTAAAAATTTTTCTGAAAAAAAATCTAGAATTGGCGCGTTTTTAGAGCGCGTTTTTAGGGCAAATTTTTGAGCCGAAATTTTTCGTCAAAAAAAGATGTCACCCCAAAATAAAAAAGGTTAAAAATCTGGACGCTGGGAAAATTGTTCATTCTAGCGTCCTTTTTCTGACAATTCTGTTCGGGTGTATGATGTATAGAATAGCTCTGTACGCGTCTATTCCTGTCCGTATTGGCTTGTAATAGCGCAAGACATAATTCTATTGAGTACGCGTAAAACGTCTTAAAATCGAATATATACGCTTGTATCATAGCACTAATATTTCTATCTGTAAATAGCTTATTATAGAAGCACTAAAAGCCGGAAGTTATCCGGCTAGATGGCTAGATGCCTAAATATGCATCAATTTTCTCGTCTAATTCTGCGGCATGCTCCTTGGCCTCTTCCATTGTCATATTCCCCATAATGTAGCGTTGATAATTATTAAATCTTAGACGCTCCTCTACTGTCATAGCTGCAAGCCTGTCTATTATTTTTAACTCGCGCTCGTCTATGTCTTCGTATGTTCTAGGAATCTTTTTTGGTGGTTCCGGTCTGCCTGTCTTCCTCGACAATCTAATTGCCTTATCTAGTGCTTCCATGACTTTTTCTAATTTCTCCATGCTGTTTTCTTTCTTCCCTTGTCCCTGGGAGCTAGGATATAAAACCGCTCCGGGGCAATGCTCCCCGGTACGCTGTCAGCGGTGATTATTTTTTATGATTCTCTAAATATGCATCCAGTCCATACTTTGCAAGTTGTTCCATTGCAAGTAGTTCCGCACTTTTTACAGTCGAAACACATTGTATTTAGATCGCTGTAATAAATATTATATGCGTCCTGTCTTTCTTCCTGTCTCATTGCAAGAACTCGCTCGAATGCTCTCTTGACTGTAGGCAGAACACGGGCACCGCCTTTTATTGCTTTTGCCAACGTTATCATCTCCGTGTTTGTTTTGTCGTAAATATGTGAAATAATGTTGTCAAATTCCTCTGTCGATATATTAAGCTCCTTTAAATCCTGTTCGTATGTTCTCATGTTTAAAACCTCTCTTTCTTTGTTGCGCCCTGTCTCATCGGTGCAGGTAGGGCAGTTCCTACAGACGCCCTAAGGCGTTTCGACTATTTATATTCGTGTGTCTCGCCTTGCCATGTGATCCGGCAAGATGTATCCGGCTCAGCTGTGTGAATCATGTAAGAGCGAGTAGCCCAACTGCTAAGCTCTGCCACGAACAAGATTATAACTATCATTTTCTTCATGCTTATTTCCTCCTTACAATATTTCTGAAAGCTGTATGACCTGGGCTTCTGTCAAGTGGTCAATTACTGTGTTCCCGTTTCTGTCTGCAAGTTCGTATTCATTCGGAATAGTTCCGAACCCGTTAAACTGGTTTGATAAGTAGTATCCTTTTTCATATAACTTTCTTTCTGCTTTTTTCATTTCTATATGTCCTCCTGTGATTAGATAGTTGGTACGTATTTCTTGTTCATGATGTTAATAGCAAGTTTCATACCTTCAATAAAGTAATGTTCATTATTTTCAACTGCACAATCAGTAAAAACATCAATGAAATCTTTGTACGCACTTTCCGAGAAAGTATCATGCATCTTGTCCGTAAATTCCTTAAAGTATTCAAAGAAATCGTCCCCCATGTCTTTCTCTTCCATATAGTTCAGGTAAATCACTTTCAAAAATTGATCCATTTTCAATACCTCCGTTTGTTTTATTTGATGGTTTTATTATACATCTTTAAAAGTGTATGGTCTATTGGCAAATACACTAATAAAAGAGTATGTAAACAACTTGAAATTATGCACTTTTAACAGTGTATACAAAATAGTTGATATACACACTTTAAACGTGTATAATAAAATAAGAAAAGGCGGTGATGAAATGCTTCAATATTATATGGATAGTAAAGAAATATTGGATAGAATAATTAAAAAAGGATTAACTACTTCCGTAATAAGAAGAGAAAAAATATTTTCTGAAAGCACTTTGCAGAACTTGAGAAAAGGCGTCATGGTTGACAGTAAGACAATCGGAAAGATATGTGATATATTAGAATGTCAGCCGGACATGATTGTTAAAAATGTTACTTCTGCGGAAGATGAAAAGAAATACAGGGAATTAACAAAAAACAACTTTTAAAAGTGTATAAAAAATATTGACAATACTATTTTAAAAGTGTATAATGAATTTAACTTGCAAGTAAATAATTAGCCCCTTGAACTAGGTTCTTAGAAGCGTGTCACTTAATTAGTGATCGGGCGTGAGTTGTCAGTGAAACGGCATCCGATATCTTTTTGGTATCGGGTGCCTTTTTTTATTTGTATTTTGGAGGTAATGACATGAATGATATTAGAATTTTTAACAATGATGAGTTTGGAAACGTGAGAACGGTAGAAATTGACGGAAAACCGTATTTCTGCGGTAGTGATGTGGCGTCAGCACTTGGATATAAAAGGCCAAATGATGCAATTTCCGCGCATTGTAGGGCTACGGTAAAACACAGTATCCCTATTAGCGGAAAGATGCAGGAAGTTAATTTTATTTCAGAGGGTGACTTATACAGGCTTATTACTCATAGCAAATTAGAATCTGCTGAAAGATTTGAAACGTGGGTATTTGACGAAGTTCTCCCATCAATCCGTAAAAATGGCATATATGCAACGGACAACGTGATTGACAACATTTTAAATAATCCAGACTTTGGAATTGAACTGCTAACGAAGCTGAAAGAAGAACGCGCCGCCAGAGTAAAAGCAGAGCAGACAAATGCAATTTTGATGCATGTTAATAAAACTTACACAGCAACGGAAATCGCGAAAGAATTAGGCTTGAAAAGCGCAATAGAACTAAATAAAATTCTTAGTAAAATGCATATTCAGTATAAAGTTAATAATACCTGGGTAATGTATTCGGATTATAGCCATCTTGGTTATGAAGAAATCAAACAGGAAGTGCTTGACAGTGGGCAAGTAGTATATCATAGACGTATCACGCAACTTGGAAGAGAATTTATAATAAACAAAGTGAGAGAATTTCAAAATGCAGCATAAACTAGAGAGGGCTAAAGTCCTCTCTTTTGTTATCTCGTTTCTATGGTTATATAATACACGATATTACGCACATATACAATTGACATAATTAACAATATTACGCACATATATATGATATAAAGTTGTGCACTATTTATTACGCACATATTTATTGATTTAATTACGCACGCATGTTATAATGTAATAAAAATATGGAGGTGTAAAAATGGCAGAGTATACAGAAGAACAGAAAGCAGCACGACAAAAAGCAGTCAGAAATTACGAAAAAAATAACTATAGATTGAATATAGTATTTCCGAAAAATACTAAGGAGAGAATAGAACGACTAGGACTGAATAAGAGTAATAGTGCGTTTATTCGCGATACGGTATTAGCTAAACTTGACGAACTAGAAAAAATATTGAAATAACGCACATATAATCATTGACATTATTACGCACATATACTATAATAATACTTGTAAGGAACAAGCTTACAAGTTACCAGTGGCAAGCTGGAGAAAGGAGAAAAATGAGTAAAGACATGACAATGACAGAAATTGCAAGGTTGATTGAAGGACTCAGATCAGCCGGATGGGAAGAAAAGAAAATCAATGATTTCTTACTTTACATCGAAAGCGGAACAGAAGAGTATAAGCCAAAAGAAGACAAATAAAAAGAGCCGTATAACAACAGCTCAGACACACAAGAGAGGGCGGAACTTGCCACCGCTCTCAAGTAAAATTATTATAGCAGATTTCCGAAAAGGAGGCAAGATATAACAACGTGATAGATATTAAAAATATTCAAGAATATTGCAAAAATGATATGCTATTATTTTCGAATCATGCACTCGAACGAATTCGACAAAGAGGAATAAAAATAAAAGATATCGAATCATGTATAATGTCAGGGGAGATAATAGAACAGTATCCGGATGATTTCCCGTTCCCTAGCTGTTTGATATTTGGGGCGTGTGTAAGTGGGAAAATACTTCATGTTGTGGCAAGTGACGAAGGAACAGCAAGCCGGATTATTACGGCTTATTTTCCAAGCTTAGACAAATTCGAAAGTGATTTGAAGACTAGAAAGGGGCGTTGATCATGAAATGTGTTAGTTGTAAAGAAAGCGAAATGAAGAAAGATAAAAGCACGTATTTTGCCGATCTAGGGGCGTGCTATGTTATTATCGAAAATGTTCCGTGCTATAAGTGTGAAAAGTGCGGAGAGGTATTCTATACTGCTTCAGTATCTGAGCGATTGGAGAAAATCATTGAACACGTGCAAACCGTAGCAAGTAAGATTTTTATTTGCGATTATGCAAATGTGGCATAAATTCCAGAACTAAAAAATAGAATTAAGGCAGTCAAACAGCTGTCTTTTTCTGTTTCCAGGGGATAAAGATAGAAACTATTTTGTTTCCGTAACGTTACATATAACGTTATTTGTAACGCAAAAAATAACGTTAATTGTTCTTATTCTTATTCTTTTTCTTTATATCTAAATTATATATATACAGTAGTGAGTAGTTAACACAGTATAAGTTATTAATATAATAATTACAGTGTATATATAATATATAAGGCTAAAATATATCACAAGTATAGAATTAAATATTTTAGGTTAATGTATGTTGACTGGAATAATAGATTGTGATAATATAATAGCCAGAAAAGAAAATATTAATGAGTCGCTATAGCATCGGTTATAGATACACAGAGTCGCGAACTGTTTATTGTTAACAGTTTGTCGGCTCTTTTTTATTTTATCAATTGGCTGGAGGTGATCAGGATGCAGAAGATAGAACGCGTAGAAGGACAAGAATTGAATACGACAGAAGAAAAGACAGAAGTATACACAGATAGCATACAAGAATCTATAGCTAACTACTGCATAGATCACAATATAGAGATTAAAGATATATATACATTCGACCAACAAAGATGGAATAGTGTACTGTTATATATTTATAAACAAGTATTTAAACCATGTAAGAAAGATGGAGTAACTAGAAGATATAACGAGAAAAGTAATATAGATTATAGCAATAAAGAGTTATTAGAAAATGTATGTAATATATATATATCTATGTGTTATGAGTATAGCAAAGAAGTATCTGTATTAGGGTTTAGTAAGATGACTGGAATAACACTAGATACGTTGTATCAATGGCTTAATAACCCGGAGATTGAACGCGGTTCGTCTGAGATAGTCAAAAATTTGCAGGTCGAGAGAGAGGAATCTTTAAGCAACAAATTAGCATCCGGAAAAGGCAACCCGGTTGGCATTCTCGGCATACTAAACAGGCATTATGGTTGGAATATGGGACAGCCAAGAGGGCAGACAGCAGCGCAAAAAGCGCCAGATCTTCCGGGCATTGCTCAAAAGTACTTGAATGACAGTGATCAAGCGGAAAAGGTTGTTGATGTACAAGCTCTTCCAAAGGTTGATTTTTAATACAATTTATTTAGATTTCTGATAATTTGATTTGTAAATGATATTCGAACTACATGTTGTACAAGAGAACTTAGCATACACAAGATATTGATGTGATGTGTATGCAAAACAAGAGTTTGTAGTATAGATACATATGTTCGATATCCAGTGGTCTACCCGGGGCGGGGGTTCTGTGTAAAAGGTCCCCGGGGCGTAACCTCACCCCCTCAAGCAAATTTTTTTCAAAAAGGAGCATCGCAATGTATACAGGAATCAAACCAATTATTCCGACCTATCTCGTTCAAATAACAAACGATTGTGTTTATTGCGTAGAAGCAAGTAGATGTACAGTTGATGTAGAACACGGAGTTATATTGTTTTACAAAAATGATTCAGTACAAGCAATGTTCCAGCTTGAAAATATAGATTCTTTTTGGAGGGTGATTTAATTGATTTTTGAATATCTGTAGGAGTGAATTATGTGAATACGATTATTTGTTTGACGGAAACGCCAGTGTGGCATCAAGGTTACATAAAACATCATTTACGGAATCCCGGCATTAATATGACTGGAAGCTTTAAAGGGAATCGGTTGGTTGTTAATGATATCTACGAAATCCTCTTTATAAATCCGGTTGGCATTTATTCAAATGATGAGCTTTTTGCGAACTGCATCTTGGATTTGACTGCCGAGAAATGCAGTGAAGATGTAAATAGCTTTATAGAGCAGAAAATCCACTGTAATTATTTCCTGTTTACTGAGATTGACGAATTGATTAGATTGTTGCGGGGTTAAGAATATGACAACAGTAAATATCCTAGGAACGGAATACAAGGTGATTAGAGAACCATTTGCAGATAAAGACATTGATGGTTATTGCGATTATACATCACGAGAAATCAGAATCAGAGACGATAACGTGAATGAAGTTGGAGATTTTGATGAACTGATGCGAAAGCAGCTACGGCATGAAATTATACATGCTTTTCTTGCTGAAAGTGGACTGCAAGCGAATTATGAACACTATAGGCAATTTGGACACGATGAAACGCTTGTTGACTGGTTCGCAATTCAATTTCCAAAGATGATAAAAGCTTTTGAGAGTGTGAATGCGCTTTAGGAGAATGTGCGATGGGCGAGAAGGACGAAAATCTCAGATATGTTTATGCAACATCTGATGGCATGGCAAGAAGAATGCTGATTGCAGATGATTTGATTCACGATATTTCTGAAAAACTTGTTGATGATGCCAACATGAAGATAGGGAATGGAGAGAATGATGGAGAATTTAAAGTTTCGCTAAGTTTCAATACGGCTTATCTGAAAAATACATTTGCCTGGAAAATGCTATTCGGTTCAAATAACTGGCGAAAACTTCACGGAATGCGAATGCGGAGGAAGAAATGGTTAAGAAAATAAAGCAACTGTTCTGTGACCATAGAAAAGTGGTTCATTACAGAACAGACCTGGTCCGTCAAGATGATGGTTCTTGGAAAACAGTTCACAAATGGAGATGTAAGAAATGTGGAAAGGTGATTGGGAATGAGACAACTTAGAAATTTGCTTGCATGGATTTGCTTGATTAGCGCATCGGTTATGGGATTATATAACGGTGTCTACAAAATGCTGTATCTTGCGATTATAAACGCTTGCATGCTTTATGATGCCGGTGTCTTAAGCGCAACGATAATTGCAAAGACGGTAATTAGCTGTTTGTGCTCGCCGGTTATTATTTGTGGTTTGGCGTTTATCGGACTTATGTTGTTTGCCATTATCAGCGAATATGATTAGTCAGTAAAGACTATAAAATCTAGTGCAACGCACGGCACGATAAATATTGTTGCTAACCGTCAGATGGCGGTTAAGTCAATGTAGCTCATTGGAAAGAGCGGTCAGAAGCGCGCGACAACAAGGCTGACAGGAAATGGTTCGATTCCATTCTTTGGCATTGAGAGATTACCTTGCTTTAGTAGGTTCCAAACACATGAACGATGGTAATTTGGGTAAAACGCCATCGCATTGGTGGATATGCAAGTGGACAAAGCAAGCTGACTGTAAATCAGTTCCTTCGGGTTCGTGAGTTCGTATCTCACTCCACCAACTTCATTTACTCGGAACCACACCTTCAGGCAGGCGCAGGGTTGAATTTGTGAGCTGAGTATCTAAGAATTGCGCCATCACATGCCGTATTCCCATAATGGTATTGGAGATGTTTGCTAGGCATTCGGTCGGAAACGACTTGGAGGTTCGAATCCTTCATACGGCGCTTCAGTCGAGTGGAACGGATAACCACATATGGCTCATATCCATAGAATAACGGGTTCGACTCCCGTGGCTGAAATTTCTACCGATTACGGCCGGTTGAGGTCTGCAAGTATAAAACCGGTAAAAACTTATTTGTTGGAGATAAGAGCAAATTCAGTGATTGCAGTAGCCTGGATACAACAAATTGTCGTGCTGGAAGTAATAAGGAATGACTGCTGAGCGGTCTGAGGTAGTTTTAAGGCGCGAGGTATGCTGTGTATCAATTGACTTTGAAACGGATTGCAACCAATAGTAAGCCTTGATCTTGGGCTTGTGGGTGCAAATCCTACACACAGCAATTGCAGATGAGTGGAACGGATAACCACGCTTGCCTCCTAAGCAAGAAATAACAGGTTCGACTCCTGTATCTGCTATTCGCACGTTTTTGCAGGTACGTGCGATATTGTTTTCCCCCTTCCGTTTGTGCGGGTTTGTTGGCTTTTCTTCCCGCACACATGCTATCATAGTTCAATTGGATAGAGCAGTTGATTACGAATCAACAGGTTCCCGGTTCGAATCCGGGCGGTAGCTTAAAGGGCAGTAGTTTAATGGCAGAACATCAGACTTTGACTCTGACAGTTGTAGTTCGATTCTACATTGCCACGTAGGTCGATAGTTTAATTGGCAAAACAACGGTCTCCAAAACCGTAATTATAGGTTCGATTCCTATTCGGTCTGTAGAGTTTTAGTTGCGGTGTCTCTAAAAAACAAAGAAAAGAAAGCGAGGTGAACGTCTCGCTCCTTTCAAAATCAATATCTTTTTACTCAACCATAGATATTGTGTTCCGCATAAAGAACCGTAACAGTGAGTGGACTACACGCCAACGCGGTCCGCTCAGCTTATTGGCATGTAGCTCAGTGGTAGAGCAACTGGCTAATATCCAGTGTGTCGCAGGTTCGATTCCTGCCTTGCCGATTTCGAGAAAGGAGATGTAACAATGACATTTAAAGAAGCGTTTGAATTAATGAAACAGGGTGCGAAAGTAAAATTGCCTGGTTGGAATGGTTACTGGTGTTGGGATGATGAAAAGCAGACAATTATGATTCATTGTAGACCAAAAGATTCCGATAAAGGACAGGGAGAAGTCCTTGATATCCGTGAAACGCAGAGAGTGGAATACACTTTCATGCACACGCAGAGAGATGATTGGATGATTGCTGATGAGAATAACTGCGGTGTTCTTGGCGGCCAGTCAACATTTGGATTTGGTGATGCTATCCGTTATCTGAAAAGAGGACTTAAAGTTGCTCGTAAAGGTTGGAATGGAAAGAAACAGTACATTCAGCTTGCTACTGGTATTTCTTACAAGACAGCGGACGGAGAGATTGTAAACTGCGAACATGATGCCATTGGAAATATGGCTATTGCATTTGTTGGAACATCAGGGGTGCAGATGGGATGGCTTGCAAGTCAGGCAGATATGCTTGCGGAAGATTGGGTGTTTGCGGAGTAATGCATGAATAAAATACGAGAAGCCTATATTGAGAAAACTGGACAATTTGTAAAAGGATGGATTGAATTTAATGAGGTATATGCTGACAATAAGAGCCTTGGATTTATTCCAAGATTCTATGTGGTTGAAACGCTGATACCATTTGACTATTATTCAAAAATAGAAGTCGATAATGTTGTTTTTACTGGTTACTGTGGTGCGTATTCGATTATAGGTAAAGAACCGATGCAGATAGGAGAGATGAATGATGAAAGCAATGTTAAGTCAGCCAATGGCCGGAAAGACGGATGCAGAAATTGTAGCAACAAGAGAGAAAGCAATTAAGGTCCTTGAAGAAAAAGGATATGAGATTGTAAATACTCTCTTTACAGATGAATGGTACAGCAATGAATCTATGAAAGAACGTGGAGTTGTACAGATTCCATTATGTTTTCTTGCTAAGTCCTTAGAGAATATGTCTCTGTGCCATGCAGCGTACTTCTGTAAAGGCTGGGAGAATGCAAGAGGATGTAAGATTGAACATGATGCTGCTGTTGCTTATGGACTGGAAATTATTTACGAGGAGGATTAATCATGATTATCACAGGAATGGATCACTTTCAGAGTGTATGTAAAAAGAAACTTGTTGAATGGTATCAGAAGAACAGACCGGAGACACCAATCGATTTGAGCAATGTATTTATTGTGTGGAGCTGTAAGACTTTGCATCATTTTAAATGTCTTGCATCGACCTCGATAAGCGGAGACGGTGTTTATGCTGAGTATACATACAATGGCATAAAAGAGGAATTGTATGGAGATGTGTACGGAAAGATTACAAACACCTGTTATACAGAGGAATAATATGATCGTTAATGGTTGGTATTACTGTCCGACCGGTCACAAGACTGGCCAGAGAGTAGAAAAACATTCCAATATTGAGAATACGCCGATATGGTGTAAGCACTGTAAGAAAGCGTATTATCCGGTGATTAAGGATGGGAAGATAAAGGAGATTACGAAATGACAATAGGTGGTTGGATTTTATTTGGAACAATTGCATTAGTTATTTTGATTTTTGCAGCAATTATTGCATTGTATTGGTTTGATGAAGGTGGCGGTCCTATTTCGTGGATTGTTTCAATTGGAATTGCTACTGTACTATGTATTGGAGCATTTGTAGGTATGAATGCGTATTACAACAATACTGAAAGTGGGAAGAGAGCATTAAAATCTCAAGAATCAAATTTTAATTCTGGAATTGAGAGAATTGTGACAATATACGATGTAAACGGGGAAATTATAAAGCAGTACGAAGGTAAATTTGATGTTGAGTATGACGATGATCGGATCTTATTTGATGATGAAAATGGTAAACGCCATGTGGTGTACTACACGACTGGAACGGTTGCTATTGATGAAAAATAATTAGTGCCAGAGCCTAAGAGCCAGAGCCGATATTTGTGAGAAATTGCAGATATTGGCTCTTTTTTATTTTGGAGGAAGATATGTCAAATAGATGTGTAGATTGCAAATTTCATTATTCTGGTTATGAATGAGATGAAGTAGACGAAGAAAATTACTTAATTAATATTTGTGGAAAAGGACATACAGAGTATATTGAATCATCAGAAGAGTGCCCGTTCTTTCAAGAATATGAAAGAGTGCCATACGTTGAGAAGTATACAAAATGCGATAAATGCGAATTGCTTCATGAATGCAAAGAAGCGGGACGATTAATAGAAACAACAGCACTTCTGGATAATCACAAACATTACATAATGGGGTGCGGTTATCTGTGTAAGGAGAGGTTAAAAGGATAACAGAGAAAAACATGAAGATTATAAATGCAATAAAGAAAAAGCCAGTGTGCTGTGAAACTCTGAGCGATCTTTTGGATATGGCAAGAGCTGTATACAATGAAGATAATTCAGAGCTTCCTTATTGCTTAAAAATCACTGAATATATCAAGAAAGTTATTCCTTGTTTGCCAAAATCTAATTCATTAAACGCTCTGTACTGGAAAGTCCTGTTATGGGAAGCTCCAAATCGATTTGAAAGTTTCTTGCTGTATATGGAAAAGAACAGACCGTACAAGAAGAAATTTTACGAGCCTAGAATGAATCCGCTTAGTATTGTTGCTCAAGACTTGCAGGACTTGGAAGATGGCAAACATGACTTCTATGGATTGTCTATGCCACCTCGTGTAGGTAAGAGTACGATTTGTATTTTCTTCTATGCATGGATAATCGGTAAGCGTCCATCAAGTCATAATGCCATGAGTGGGCACAGCGGTATTCTTGCAGATAGATTCCATAATGACTTAATCAAATTGACAGAGAATGAAGAGTATACATTCCATGAAATTTTCCCGGATGTTCAACTCGTGAGCAAATCATCAGAAAAAAATGAATTGTACTATGATGCGGTAGAAAGTTTTGCAACTACAACTTGCCGTGGTATTGATGGTACATGGACAGGTGCCGTAGATATTAGCGAAGATGGATATCTTTACGTGGATGACTTGGTGCGTGATCGTAAAGAATCACTAAGCCTAAGACGATTAGAAGGACGATACCAAGATTACCTAAATATCCTTGTTGACCGTAAAAATGATGGTTCAAAAGAGTTAATGGTTGGTACACGCTGGAATGTTGCTGACCCATTAGGAAGAATCGAGAAGCAGTACAAGGATAATCCGAGATACAAATTCAGAAAACTTCCAGCACTTAATGAAAAAGGTGAATCCAACTTTAATTATCCTGTTCACGGCTTCTCAACGGGATACTACCACAATATGCGCGACAGGCTTGATAAGAACGAGTGGATGGCTAAATTTATGCAGACTCCATTTGTTCGTGAAGGACTGTTGTTCCCAGCAGACGGATTAAGATATTACAACGGCATACTGCCGGAAGGTGACCATCGTGTTGTTGGAGCTTGTGATGTCGCATGGGGCGGTGGAGATAGCTTGTCAATGCCTATTGGTTACGAATATCCAAACGGAGATGTATATATCCCATCATGGATATTCAATAAAGGTCCGAAAGAAGTTACGATTCCACTTGTTACTGGAAAAATCATAGGAGAACGACTTACAGAAATACAATTCGAAGCTAACAATGGTGGCGATATGTATTCCGATAAGGTAAGTTCAGAACTGGAAAAACATAATTACCACTGTAGTTGCTCTTACAAAAAAGCTCCAGGAAACATGGAAAAAATGACGAAGATGGTTGCTTATTCTGGTGATGTAAAGAAACATTTTATATTTTTAGACCCTGAGCATCAAGACCAAGAATACAGTGACGCAATGGACGAGCTGAATATGACAGTTCAGATTGGTGATAACGAACATGACGATGCCGGAGATGGAATTACTCAGTTAGCAATGAAAATCTATGGAGAAATAGGCGGACCGGCAGAAATTTATTCAAGTCCAGTTTAAGGAGGAATGAAATGAAGATTACAAGAAAAGATATTGCAAACTATAAATTGTTAAAAGTCCTTCTTGAAAAGGACCAGAAGAAACTTGAAAGATATGTGGCGAATCAACCATCGGCATATTCTGGAAAGGTATATGGTTCTAATCCAGAATTTCCATATCAACCGAGAGGATTCACAGTTACAGGATGTTCAGATTTTGAAATAGCGCAATTGAAAGACTGGGAGCAGAAATGCCGTGAGATGGAAGTTAAGATTCAAGACGACATTCGCAGATTGAATGAGTTGGAACTGGCTATTGACACAATGATTGCGAACGCGAAAGATGTTGAAGATAAAGCAATCCTGGAATATACGAAAGACGGGTTGTCACAGTATGAAATTGCGGATATCTTATGCATGGAACGCTCCACGGTATCGAAAAGGCTTTCAAAATATGTGTCACAGTGAGGTTTCACACAATTCACATTTTAGAGTGCTATAATTATAATCGAAGAACTTGTAATTCGTTTCAAAAGTCTCTTTAAAGGGCGCTATGTGTTAATTCATGTAGCGCTTTTTATTTTTGCGTAAAGGTAGGTGAATTCGGTGTCTGAGAGTAACAACAATGAAGAATTTGTATATCCGGAACTAACTGGCAGGCGCCGGATTTATTCAGACGTTGATAAGATAACAGAAGAAAACATTTTTGAGGTTTTGCAAAAAGCAATGATTGTTCATATGCAGAATTCCAATGAAATGGTTTTTCTTATGAGATATGAGAAAGGCATTCAGCCACTTGTAAGAAAGAAAACGATTCGTAAGGAAGTTGATATTAGAGTGCAAGATAACCTTGCAAGTCAAATTACGGAATTTAAGCTTGGATATGTTTGGGGACAGCCGATTACATACGTCCAACGTGGAAATAAAGATTTTAGAAAATCTACAGATAATCAGAATAACTTGCAGGACGATGGTATTTCCATGCTGAATGAGCTGAATGATTCTGAATACGCATTTTCCAAAGACCAAGAGCTTGGAAGATATGTTGAAATTAACGGCATTGGTTACCAATTTGTTGACATTAAAAAGTCATATGATGGACTTGCACCGTTTGACCTTGTGACGCTGAATCCTTTGTTTACATTCTGCATCTACAGAAACTCAGCGCTTCAAGAGAAGCTGGCAGGTGTCGCTTTCCGGAGAACGGAAGATGGAACAACTTATTATACCGTGTTCACTCCGGACAGGAGATATGAAATTCGCGATATGCGCGAGGTAATTAATGGTGACAAATCGAAAGAACCTTGGTCATTTATGCGGAGAAGCGGTGAAAAGAATCCATTCAAGAAAATTCCAATCGTAGAATTTAATCGCGCTACGGACAGGACGGGTTGCTTTGAACGTCAGATTTCAGATATGAATGCACTAAACGTTGAAGTTTCTGATTTTGCAAATAGTGTAGCACAAACCACGCAAGAAGTTTTCTTTGGAACTGGATTTGAGCTACCAAAAGATGGTAGTGGAAAGACGCAATCGCCTGTAGGTGGACAATGGATTGTTGCGAAGCAGACTGGCAATGGTGGAACTCCAACATTGAAAGCAATTTCCAGTACATTTGATTATCAAGGAGTGCAGGAAAATATTGTAAGCAAGCGAAACACGATTTTACAGAAAGCATATGTGCCGATTCAGACGGATCCGGGTGGTGGTTCGACTGGCTCAGCTATGAATATGTCTTCCGGTTGGAGTGCTGCGGAAAACAGCGCTTGCAAGGAAGAGCAGATTCTTAGGCGAGGTAAAGCAGAAATTGTTGAACTTGAGATGATTGCAATTAAGAGTACGAATGACATTCCATTCGATAGTCCACTTCGTTCATTGAAATTTTCGGATATCAAGCCGAAATTTATTCGTAATAAGACCTACGACCTTGCTACAAAGGTTAATTCGATGGTTGCAATGATTAAAGCTGGCGTAAATGGTCGTGTGGCAATGGAACAGGTTGATTTGTTCCCTGATGTAGCTCAGGCGTGGGCTGACAGTAAGAAAACGATTGAAGAGTTTCAGAAATCATTGATACAGAAAAACGAACCACAGAAAGAAGAGAAGAGAAAAATGTCTGATTTATCTGATCAGACGGGAAACTCACCAATTCTTGATGGAATGAAGACAGGTGATGATGATGTTCACGAATCTTAGTTTTGATGAATTGAATGCGCTTGTGAAAAATGAGCGCAGTATGTCATTCAAGAAGTATTTTGGAGAAATGAATCTTCCGGAAGAAGAAAAGTCTAAAAGGATTCAGATGGCAGAAGAACTGGAAGAAAATTTTATTGTCACAATGACGCTTCTATTCACAATGGCTCAAGCGAATAAAATCGATTATGAGCTTATCAGAAAGCAGATTGAAGATTCTTATTTGGAAACGCTTAGAAAGTATACGAGCGTGGATAAGTACTTAGAAACATACATCAAGAGCTTTTCCTATGATGTCATAGACAGCACGAAAAGCCACAAGAATGAGCCTTATTACTATTCATTGGATAGAGCACGATTCATGGCTGAAAACGAAGTAAACACGACAATAAACCATGCTAGATATATGGAAGCTGTGAATGCCGGAAAGACAATGAAGCGGTGGGAATCAATCATTGATGAAGTCACTAGAAAAGACCACATCGAGGTAAATGGAAAGTATATTCCGATTGGACAGGCTTTCCGTGTTGGTGATTCGTGGATGATGCATGCCAAAGATACCTCGTTGGGGGCATCTGCAAATCAAATCGTGAATTGTAGATGCGTAACAATTTATTTATAGAAATTGCAGTCACAGAAATGTGGCTGTTTTATTTTGGCACAGAGAAGTGCCTTATCAAACGCGAAAGACAGAGAAGTCTATAATCGCGAAATGTAACTATGAGAGAGAACTCTAAACGCGAAGAAAGGAACGTGTAAATTATGGATGATAACAAAAACCTTGAAGGACAGGTACAGCAGAATCAAGAGCCGGATAATAAGCCAGAAGAGAAAGAACCTACTGTAGAAGAGCTTATGGCGCAATTAGCACAAGAAAGAGCCAACAATGCAAAACTAAAAAACAGTTTTGACAAGACATCATCTGAACTTGCTAACACAAAGAAGCAGTTGAGAGAAAAGCAGTCTGCTGAAGAACAGGAAGAGGAAGCTAAAAAAGAAGCTGAGGAAGAGCATAAGAAGTATGTCAAAGGGCTGGAAGATACGATCAGGATGACCAATGCCACGAATCGTTATCTCGCAATTGGAATGTCAGCTGAAATGGCGAAAGATACTGCAAAGGCTGAGCTTGAAAATGACATGGAGAAAGTCACTGAGAACATGAGTAAATTCAAAGATGCTTCTATCAAAGCAGCTGAATCTGAATGGTTAAAGAGCAGACCACCAGTAAATGCTGGACAGGGCGAAGGAGAAGAGACTGATTTATTCCTAAAAGGTTTTAACGGTTAATCTTCCATGCGATAACCGGACGCAAAAAAGAATGCGTTCGCTGATTACAAAAAGTTAGTAAAAGGAGAGATTTAAAATGGCTGTAAATTACGCTGAGAAGTATTCACAGATCGTGGATGAAAGATTCAAAATTGGTGCACTTACATCTGCACTTGTAAACTACGCATATGACTGGGTTGGAGTTTCCACAGTAAAGGTATTTTCTGTACCGACTGCAACAATGGGAGACTACAAAACAGAGGGCGCTAACAGATACGGAACACCGACTGAGCTTGGAAATGAAGCTCAGGAGATGACACTTAAAAAAGACAGAGCTTTCACATTTACAATTGACAAGAAGAGTGAAGATGACACAATGGGAACAATGGCTGCGGCTGCTGCGCTGAGACGTCAGATTGACGAGGTTATTATCCCTGAGATTGATGAATACCGTATCGCAAAACTGGTTGCCGGAGCTGACGTTTCACACGTTGTTAAAGACGTTGCTGTGACAAAAGCCAATGCATATGAGAAATTCCTTGCTGTGCAGGAGATTCTTGACAACGCAAAAGTTCCGACAGGTGGAAGAGTTTGTATCGTAACTCCTGGTTACTACAATATGCTGAAACTTGACGAGGCATTCACAAAGAAAGGCGATATGGCTACAAAGCTTTCTATCACTGGACTTGTTGGTGAGGTTGACGGAGTTAATATCATTAAGGCACCAGCTTCTTACTTCCCTGAGAAAACAAACTTTGTAATCACTAATCCAGTGGTTATGCCATCACCAATTAAACTTGCTGAGTACAAGATTCATGACGATGCGCCAGGTATCTCTGGTAGCCTTGTAGAAGGTCGTGTGCGCTACGATGCATTCGTACTTGATCAGAAGAAAGATGCTATCGGTGTATGCCAGAATCCGGCAGGCTAGGAGTGGTGAATAATGATTACATTTGAAAGAGATGGAGTCAGAATGAATGTGGAGTCTGAGGTTCAGGCTTCCGCATTCGCGCTGAGTGGCTGGAAGCGAGTTGAGGTTGCTGAGAAAGCTGCTCCAACAGAGCCGAAGCCAAAAACTACAAGAACAGTAAAGAAATAAGGTGATCGCATGGATAAGTTGATAAATGAAATATTTAAGGACCTTTCAATAGAATTAGATATTCAGGACGAGGAGGGTTCTATGCTTTTATCAAAAGTACGGAGTGCCTACAGAGAAGTAAAAGGCGCTCGAAGTTATCCAATGGATTACGAAGATGATTTTATTTGTAGTGATATGGAGAGATATTATAGCAATATAAAGAATCTCGCATTATATGACTACAATCAGATTGGTGTTGAGGGTCAAAGCGCTCATGGTGAAAACGGTACAAGCCGTACATGGGTTGACAGAAATAAGTATCTTGAAGGAATTGTTGCAATATGCACACTGGTTTAAGAGAGGTTAGGTGATCCAATTATCTCCCGTTCACTGGGTTAAGTGGAAAGAAGATTGTGCGTGACCAAATCGGTGTTTTTACCGGAATGGTTGCAGGGATACGCATTAATGGTGGAGGGTGGCGTATAAATGAGAGACTGTAAGAAAAATTCACGGAAATTATGGTATTCCAATTTGCTTGGAAATGAGCCGGTCCTTGACGAAAATGGAGATGAAACGGGTGATACAAAGCCTGTTTATGGCATTCCAATTCCGTTTATGGCAAGTGTAAGTCCCGGAAAGGGAAATGCTTATGCTGATGTGTTTGGAACAAATTTGGACTATACACGTTCGATTTCCACAACTCAGAAACTTCCTATCACGGAAGAATCATTGATTTGGTGTGGCTCAATGCCGATTATCGACTCAGACAATTCATTTGACTGGAAGACAGCCGATTACACGGTTGCCGGTATTGCAGATGGACTAAATCAATTGGTAGTCGCCTTGAAAGCGAGGAAGAAAAATGCCTAAATACACAACGAACCTATCTGCCGGAGGATTTCGACAGTTGGCTAATGATATTCGCAAGTATCGGCTGGAATTACAGAAAAAATGTGATGAATTTACGCGTCAGCTTGCCGAAGAGGGCGTTGCAATTGCAAAAGCAAATATCCTCAGTGAAGATGCTATTTATACCGGTGAATTGCTTAATAGCATGAATATAAAGCCAGGAGACGTTATTGTTAATGGTGCTTCATATCATATCTATACAGCATGTCCGTGGGCGAAATTCGTTGAGTTTGGTACAGGAATTGTTGGAAAGGATAATCCTCACCCAGATATTTCAATAGTAGGATGGCGCTATGATGTGAATGAACATGGAGAAAAAGGCTGGTTCTATTTCAAGAATGGCAAATGGAATTGGACAAAAGGTATGCCGTCCAGACCATTCATGTACAATACTGCATCGGCTTTAAGGAACACGGAAACGATTACACGCATTGCTAGGAGGGTATTTGGCGAGGATTGATGTATCAAACAGAGTATTTACCAATGTAAAAACATATATCAATGATGTTTGTAAGAATGTCTCCAGCGGTGAGGATAAATCCAAAGCCAAGTTTCCGGCCGTATCAGTCATTCAGATTGATAATGCAGATTCATCTATTGATTTGGAAAATTCGGAAAATGCCGTAAAGTCCGTGATTGAGATTCAGTGCTATTCAAGTGATAGCATTACAGAAGCAAAAAAGATTGCTAATATGTGTTGCGATGCAATGAGAAAAATGGGTTACGTTCGCACATACGGACCGCAACCCATTACAAACGCAGCAGACACAAGTCTATATCGAATGGTGGCAAGATTCAATCGAATCGTAACATCAGTCGGTGAAATAAAGAAATTTGAAACAAGGGGAGCTTAAGGCTTCCTATTATTTTGCACCGGATACCGACAGAGGTATTCGCTAACCGCATTAGTTAGCGGTAGAAAGGATGGTAAACATGTCAGCAGGAATGAGTACAATTAATACCGTACTTAAGGCAGGTACTACAGCCTCAGCATTAACTCAGTTATGCAAAATTAAGAGCTACCCTCAGTTGGGTGGTGAACCGGAAAGCATTGAGACAACGGATATGGAAGATAAAATGCAGACATTTGTTCCAGGCGTTCAGTCTATGAGTGCTATGCAGTTCACAGCAAACTATGACAAAGAGAAATTCGATGGGATCAAAGCAAGTTCTGATAAAGAACAGATTTATGAGCTTGACTTCGGTAAAGACGGAGCAGACGGAAAGTATTGTTGGAAAGGTCAACACAGCGTATTTATTAACGAGGGTGCTGTAAATGGTTTGAGAGAGATGACTATTTCAATCATGCCATCAACAGAGGTTTACAATAAAGACGCTGCTACACAGTTTGCGTAGACAGGTAAGATGATTTTATGGTAAGGGAGCCGTCATTGACTTCCTTACTTTTATTTTTAAGGAAAAAGGAGATAGCCAATATGGTAAATGTAAAAATTAATGGAAAAACGTACAAAGTCGGAGAAATGAAATTTGGAGACTTCACACACATGGAAGAGCAGGGATTTTCAATTACGGATGCTTTTGCTAAGAATCAGTATATGTTGATTGCAATGGGATTCACATGCGTTGCAACAGGTCTTGATAGAACTGGCGCAGAAGAACTGGTTGAACAACACGTTTTAGGCGGTGGAGATGTAAAAGATATCGTTCGTTCATTTTATGAGGCTGTAGCTGAGTCAGCTTTTTTCCGAAAGGTTCTGGGAGTAGCAGAGCCGAAGAAGAAGGGTACGAAAGCGAAAACGGAAACAGACGAGCAGAATGTGGAAGTGGACGAGTAATCCGATTTAGTAGTTGCACGCAATTCATTTACGATTATTGGCTTCCAATGGCTGCTTATTGCGGTATCGGGTATTCGGAATTTTTGAAGATGTCTCCAAAAGCTCTTCTCGTATACCGTGATGAAAAAGAAAAGCAGGAAAAGAAGCAATTCCAGATGGCTGATTTTACGTCTTGGATGACTGGTGCATATGTATTAAGAGCCATTGGACAAGTAGTAAATAAAAACAGTTCATATCCGGAAAAGCACATATTCTTTAAGGATAATATTGTTGACAATCGGAGTGAAGAAGAAATAATTGCTGAGAATACAGAAATAGCATCGATTGAATTCGGCGCCTGGGCGAAAGCATTTAATAATCAGAGGGGCAGGTGATATCAAGGGCAGAGAATGAAGTAGATAGCTTGGAAATAGTTGTTGAAACCGAAGCAAATAAGGCTAGTCGTACATTGACTTCTGTTGAGAAAAAGGCACTTAAAGTGGCTGATGCCCTTGAAAAATGCGCCAAATCTGCCTATGGACTTGATTTTACTGGAGTTGCTGGACTTTCTGAATTGACAAATATTAGCAAAATGTTCCATGAAATTCAGAAAGAGAAAAAGGCTGTTAATAACGGAGAAGTCCGTATACGCACAAACCGTTCTGACTTGAAGTATCCGGCGAAAGAACTGAAAGAGCTTCAGAAGCAGTTCAAGGATTCTAAACTTGATATAGATTTTTCGAAAATGGGTTCCGAAGAACTTCGAAAAGAAATTAAGAAGAACGAAAGCGCTTATAACCGTCTCAAGCAATCAATGTCTGAAAAAATTTCACTTGCTGGTACAGATGCACTTGGTGGTAAGAGTTGGTATAAAGATGTTATGAAGCTGAACCAGTATAAGAATGCTGCAAATGATGCAGCAGAAGCAATTGGAAGACTTGAGAAAAATAAAATGGATTTTACTATCGAGAGATCTAATGATGGGATAAGTGATATTGCTGATGAAGTAGATGTGGCTGATGCAGAGATTAAATCTGCTTCACAGAATATTTCGGAATCATTTCATGAAATTTCGTCTAGCGCAGAGAAAGCGCACAAGGAGATTACTTCCGTTTGGAGCGAAGTGCAAAAAATTGAAAAACAGTCATTTGCCAAAGGTGTTTTAGACGCTTTCCGTATGGACGAAAAAGGTAACGTTCCAAATATCAAGAATTTGAAGAATGTTTTTGGAGAGTCAATGAGCGGTTCTGCTGGAAAAATTCTGGATTTCTTTAAGATTGATGATTCTGGGGCGATTACCGGAATCAATCGAATCAAAGAAAAGCTTATTGAGCTAAAAAATATCAGTCGGAAAAGCACACAGATTGACACTCCTGACACATCCGGAATAGACGCTATAATAGGTAGGCTTCAACAAGAAATTGCCAGAACGAAAGAGTTAATTCTTGAATTAGCATCTAGTAGCACCGTAAAACCAGATTCAATAGACGAAGAAATGAAAAGCCTTTCGGATTTGGAAAGAGAGCTAAAAAAATATGAACGCTTGAAAAAAAGCATGAATGCAGGAAATATAAAGTCAGATGCAACCGCATTCAAAAAAGTATCTGATGCAGTTAAAAGTTCTGCAAGTAAAATTAATAAGCTAAAGAAATCTTTTGATGATGTCACAAAAGCTATGCGGAATGCAAAGAAAATGGCTTCCAGCGCATTGCATCCGATAAAGTCATTAAAATCTGCTTTATCTGAGAACGGTGGAAATAATCGTGGAATGTCATTAGGACGAATGATTGGCTCTTCCATTATGTTTTCTACTGTATTTGGAATGATTAGTCAAATCAAGAATGCTATTAAAGAAGGGTCAGATAACTTGTCTCAATACAGCTCTGAATACAACAAGAGCATTTCGAGCATGGTTTCATCTTTACTTTATCTTAAGAATGCTTGGGCTGTTGCGTTTGCTCCTATTGCAAATGTAGTTGCTCCTTATGTGTCAGCGTTTATTGATATGTTGGCCGGAGCAATAAATAAGGTCGGACAGTTTATGGCTGCATTAACCGGAAAAGGATTTGTTGTACAGGCTAAAAAGGCTTGGAAAGATTACGCTTCCGGATTAGATACAGCGACAAAGAGTGCTGGAAATACAGGCAAGGCAGTTAAGGACACTGCAAAAGCAGTTAAGGATTTAGCTAATTATACACTTGGAATTGATGAGCTGAATGTTATTCAGCCAAACACAGATAATGGTTCGGGAAGTGGAAGCGGTGGATCCGGTGGGACTGGTGGTAGCGGTTCTAGTAATGAACCGGCAATTTCAGACATGTTTGAAACGATTGAAGTTCCAAATTCCATGAAAGACCTTGCGAAAATGTTTGAAGATTCTGTAGCTAAATCTGATTTTACTAAAATCGGAAGAATGCTGAACATGAAATTATGTGGCGCATTAGAATCAATTGACTGGCATTCTGTTTACAAGAAAGCTGAAAATTTTGGTAAAGATTTAGCCACATTCCTTAATGGGTTGATTTCGCCGAGATTGTTTTATGATTTAGGCGCTACGCTTGCAAATTCAATCAATACGGCGTTCCATTTCGCCAATGCATTCGCAGTTAATTTTGATTGGACGAATTTGGGTGCATCCTTAGCATCTAGTCTGAAAGGATTTTTTGAGAACTGGGATGCTAAATTAACGGGTGAAACATTAAGTAATTTCGCAAAAGGTATCCTTAAGGCAATGACAGCTGCAATTAAAAAACTTCAAAAAGATGAAACATTCAAGGATATCGGACAGAAGCTTGTTGATTTCATATGTGGTATTGATTGGGCTGGATTAGCTTGGGATTTATCAAAATTTGTTAAAGCACTTGCTGAGGCAGCTACGGATTTCCCGAAAGATTTTGCACTTGGAATAGCGCAGGGAATTGTTGATAAGATTTGTGGCGTTGATAATGTTAATATTTCAGAAATTAAATGGATTTCCGATATTACTGATTTGGCATTCAAGTTTTTGGCTAACGCAAATCCACTTATGGCTTTTACCAATATTATTGATGGAGCAATAAGTCAATTTGCGAGATTCCGTGATTTTGGAATTTTTGTAGGTGACGAGTTAGTGATTGTATGGCAAACGATTCAAAACGCATGGTCAGCTGCAAAGAGCTTTTTTGCAGATTGCATAAGTGGAATAGAAACAGCAGTTGTTGAATTTCCAACATGGATACAAGGAAGATTCACATTGGCAAAAGATTTGGCTCAAACTGCATGGAAGTTCGTAGGCTCTTGGTTTTCTGATAGATATTCAGAAATTAAAAAAGTATTTTCCGGGGTTCCTGAGTTTTTCCGAAGTGGTTTTCAAAAAGCTTATGACTCAGTAAAAAGCATTTGGAGCGGACTTGGACAATTCTTCAAAGGGATTGCTGAGAACGCATTTAAGCCTATTAAGTCATTGGTAAACGGCGTAATCAAGGGTGTTAACTGGGTACTTGATAAAGTTGGTTCTACTGGAAATTTAAGCGAGTGGGAAGGAGTTCACTTTGCTAATGGTACAGATGGACTTGCGAAGAATACATTAGGTATCGTTAACGATCAGCCGGGTTCTGTTTACAAAGAACTGATTATGCCTCCAACTGGAAGAGCGTTTATCCCTGAGGGTAGAAATGTAATGCTACCATTGCAAAAGGGAACAAAGATTATGCCGGCAGAGCAGACAAAAGCCTTAATGGGTAATAAGCCACATTTTGCAAGGGGAATTGGTGATTTCTTTGGAGACGCTTGGAACGCAGTTAAGAAATTCACTGGAAATGTCATGGATTACATTCAAGACCCTGAATCAATTGTAAAGATTGCGATTGATAAATTCACCGACGTTTCCGGCGTGTTTGAACCTTGGTCAAGAATTGGTAAGGGAATGATTGATAAGACGTTCGATGCGATTTTGAATAAAATCAAAAGCGTATTCAGTGTCCTAATTCCAAAGGTTGATTACAAGGCAAGTGCTGGTGTAGAACAGTGGCGAGAGCTGGCAAAGAAAGCTCTTGAGCTTACAAACCAGTTCAGTGAATCAAATTTGAATGCATTGCTCACTCAGATGCAACATGAGTCTGGTGGAAATCCGAATGCGATTAATAACTGGGATATCAATGCGAAGCGTGGAACTCCATCAAAAGGACTGATGCAGGTCATTGACCCAACATTCCATGCGAATGCGATGGCTGGATACAATACCAATATCTACGACCCGTTATCAAATATGATTGCTGCAATCAATTACACGGTAAAGAGATATGGAAGTTTGTACAACGGCTGGACAGCTAGGGGATACAAGGGATATGAAAATGGTGGCATTCCGAAGAGTGGTGAAATATATGTGGCCAATGAACATGGATTTGGTTCTGAGTATATCGGAAATCTTGGAAATCAGCATGTAGTAGCCAATAATAATCAGATTATTTCTGGAATCAGTGCTGGTGTTGAACATGCAAACGATGAAACAAATATGCTTCTAAGAGAAGTGATTGCAAATCAGAAAGCGCTTCTCAAGAAAGAAGTCAGCGTAAATATGGATAGTAAGCGAGTAGACAAACAGATTTCAAGAGCACGTAGCAATACGGGCTTTTCTTTTAGTCCAACTTAGGAGGTGTAGGAAAGGGCAGCAAGACATATATCCAATTTTATAAGGGTGAATGGAAAGCCTTTTCCAGCACCGAAACGCTATCCCAATATGATAGTAACAACGGCTGTTGATGCTGCTAGGAATGCGAACAACAAGGTTGTGGGACAGAAGATTGGCAGAGACAATTATAAAATCAACAACCTTGAATGGCCGTATCTCGATGCCGAAATATGGTCAAGTATGCTACAGGAATTTGATAAGCATTTCTTTTCCAGCGTGCAATTTTGGGATATGGTAAACAACTGTTGGAGAACACTCACGATGTATCCAGGTGATAGGTCGGCAGACGTGTTCAAATACGATAAAAACGGTATTCCGATTGCATACATTAATTGCAAAGTCAATATTATTGATTCGGGGTGGTAGACATGTATCAGACATCTCAAGAGTATAAAGATTCCATGAAGCGTCCAATCCGTGAACGGTCTTTCATGAAAGTGCAACTTGGATTGATTAATCAAGAAGCACAGAAATCTGCATCATTGGAAAATACGGATTATAACAGTTTCTCAGACCCGAGTACATTATTCAATCAGCATACAGTCAAACGATATGCAACTTATGAACAGAATATGTTTCGAGCAGACGGCACCATGTATTTCCTGCCAAAAGATAACGCTTCCTACCGGAAAGATGGATACACATGCACGAGCTTATTCAACAATGAATTGCATATAAAGTTCGTATTTGGATATGGAAAATCCGATATTAAAGGATTGACTATTCAATTTGGTGAGAATTATCCAACTAAGTTTTCTGTAATGACTGATGACGGAACATCGGTTGAATTTGAAAATAATGCTCAGGTGTTTAAAACAGACACTGTATTCAGCAATACGGCGTCTATCGAATTGGTTGTTACAGAAATGAGTGTTCCAAATAACCGTGTCAGAATTGATTATATTCAGTTCGGACTTGGACTCGAATATGACGATGAATGGATTTTAGAAGCAAATAGCAAGACAAGCTTATCTGCAATCAATGATGATTTACCGGAATCAGAGTTTAGCATAACACTTAATAATGATGAACAGATATTCAACGTAGATAATCCGGCATCTGAGATCAACTTCTTGGAAAGCGGACAGCGAATGAATGTTGTAATGGGTTATATGCTAGATGATGGCAAAGTGGAATGGTTACAGATGCACTCACTCTATGTGTATGAATGGAGCGCATCAGATGAAAAAGCAACGATTAAGGCTGTTGATGTACTAAAATTCCTCAGTGATGATTACTACAAAGGGCAGTATTACGAAACTGGAATTACCTTGTATGATTTAGCAGTTCTTGTCTTGGAAGATGCAGGAGTTGCACAGGAAGATTATTATTTGGACACATATCTGAAAAAAATTACTGTTTACAATCCACTTCCAAATGTCCGACACAAAGAGGCGTTACAGATTATTGCAAATGCCGGAAGATGCGTACTCGACTACGACCGATACGGACGCATTCGTATTCATTCGTTATTCCGGCCGGAGTGCGAGACAACTTCTAACGGAACAACGGATTATTCCGATGTATCAAGTGTTGATACTCAGACAGCAAAAACAGATTTTGCGACATATGAAAATAACCGGTGGCTTGCTGACGGGAAAATGGTATTTCTTCCAAAGTCCGGTATACAAAATGCTGGATATGTTAGTTTGGCCGTGAGTGACGAGAATGGATTATTTGCTAAAAACCCAATCATCACACGAACGCTAGAAGCGAAGTATAAAGCATACGGAATCTATATTGAGTTTGGAAAAAATCTTCCGAAGAAATTCGTGATACG
>OLNH01000306.1_pt1 | contig 47659 bp, 36 predicted proteins | sample 1643101 | NCBI WGS metagenome assembly OLNH01 (sample SAMEA3136758, study PRJEB25190) | human gut metagenome | biome: human gut; feature: human-associated habitat; material: faeces | place: Austria | collected 2013 | reverse complement strand
ATCTTAAATCACTCACTATTGAAAATTTACAGTTTCTATAAGAACTATAAAGGTTTTCTATATTAATTATAATATTCCACAAAAAAACAAAAAAATCAATACTAAAATTGGTAAAATTCATAGAAAATGTCTATATATTAATTAATATATTATCAATATCAATTGGGAAAAATCAGAATTAAATGATACATTAAAAGCAAAAGGGAAATTTTCTAAAAAAGGAGGAAAAAGAGTGAAAAGAAAACGACTATTAGCTTTGATTCTATGTCTGGTTATGATATTTTCATGTACGATTTCTGCATCGGCAACAGAAGCAGCAGGAAGTATAGAAGATGTTATATCAGCAGAAAATGTTCAGCAGTCAGATTCTGAAGAAGGAAAAACAGAATCTCAAGAGCAGGAAGAACCACAAGAAGAAATTCAGGAAACGGAGCAAGAGGTAGAGGATAAGAGTACTTCACAGACACAAAGTAATGAAGAAGTAAATCAGATTGCGGAACAAAGTGGAGATGAAATAGATGCTTCTGTATGGACTGTTGCAGACTTTACTTATGCTCCATATGAAAAAAGATTGTATGGCTGTGATTATTCCAGAGACTTTACAATCAAAGGTTCTGCAATCGCAGGTTTTTCAGATTCAGGTCTTGCAAAGTTAGAGCAGAACAAAAATCTGGTACTTCCGTCTACCGATGATAAGGGAGATACAGTAGTCGGTGTTGCACCGGGAGCATTTTCAAAAAAGGGACTTACATCTGTACAATTTCCTACAGGAATGATGGTGGACTATAATGATACAGTTACGAATGGAAAAGTGACAAAGAGAGGTAACTTTGTAATTGGTGAAAATGCATTTTCAGGCAATGAACTTACTTCTGTAACACTTCCGGAAGGCGTGATCGCATGTCTGTCTAATTCATTTATGGGCAATAAGATTACAACTGTGAAATTACCAAAGACAATCTGGTGGCTGGAAACACAGTCTTTTGGAAAGAATCTTATCACGACTGTTAATTTCCCGACTACCTGTGATTTCCAGTTGGAAATGCACGGTATGGCATTTGCCAATAACTTAATTACGTCTGTAAGACTGCCGGATTATACAGAAGTTGTTAATAAAGACAGCTTTTTCTGGAATCCGGGAAAAGAACCATTGGCTAATGAGGCACCGGACAAATATAAGACTTACAAAGGAGCAGATGGAAAGACACATACCGCAGGTATTGTGTATATGTATGCGGATAATGCAGAGTTTGAAGTAAAAGACAGAATCCATCATGACAAGAAAGAGACAGAATCACAGCATTCATGGGTACAGAGACTGATTATTAATGATGGATCTGAAGAAACAGAGAACCCAAATCTTCCATGGAATGTCAATGACTTTACCTTTGAAGGACAGACCGTAACCGGTTTGTCTAAATCAGGTATTGCAAAAAGAGCAACGAATAAAGATCTGGTTATCCCGGATTTTACAAGTGAAGGCATGTATGTGACTGCAATCGCAGATGCAAAAGCCGGTGGCAACGGACTTTTTGCTTCGAAAGAAGAAGGTTTTGACAGCGTTTATATTCCGGTAGGAGTTCAGACAATCGGAAACTTTGCATTCCAGAGTAACGGATTAAAGGATGTGACTTTCCCATCGAAGTTAGCAAAGATTGGAACAGGAGCATTCCAGACAAATGAACTGACTAGTGTGATCTTACCGGATACTGTAACATCTCTTGGCAATGGAGCATTTGCAACCAATCCAAAACTGGCACGTATCAATCTGTCAAAAGGATTGACAGAGATTCCTGCAGCAGCATTTGGATGCAGTGATGCCAAGAATTATATGACAGAACTGAAAAGTATTACAATTCCGGAAGGAATTACCAAGATTGGTAATAATGCTTTTGCCGGTAACAACTTTGCAGAGATTCATATTCCATCTACAGTAACAGAGATTGGCGGATATGCTTTTTCTACAAAAGAATACCTGACAGATCCATGTACATTGACACTTCCGGAAGGTCTGACGACTATTGGAAGCTATGCATTTAGAAACAAAGTAATTGCGGAAGTGATGCTTCCGACAACAGTAAAGAAACTTAATAAAAATACATTTGAGAAAACACAGTCTGATGTAATTACAAAAGTATATGTAACATCTAAGGAACAATACGAAGATACCAAGAACTTCCCAGAAGGTACTGGACACAAGCTGTACTTAAAAGATGATTCTGTATGGACAGTAGATGACTTTACATATGGAGAAGAAAGCTTTGGCTTGTGGCCGGCAGATGACTATCACTCAACTAAGAACTTTACTGTTCATGTAGTGACTGGATTCTCTGAACAAGGTAAGGAAAAGATTAAAGTCAATAAGAATCTGGTAATTCCGGAAAAAGACGCAAATGGCAAAAAAATTCAGGGTATCGGAGCCGGTGCATTTTCAAGAAAGGCTACCGGAGAAGAGGATTTACGAATAGAGACATTAACTCTTACGGAGAATGTAAAAGCTTCTTGTGAACCGTCGACGTGGCAGGAGGTTCAGGGGTTGACTGAGCGTGGTGATTTCTTTATCGGAGCAAGTGCTTTTATGAGAAATAAGCTGACAACCTTAGAACTTCCGGAAGGTGTGATTTATGTAGGAGGTAATGCTTTTAAATATAATGGGCTTACATCTGTTAAATTCCCGAAGACTCTTATGCAGATTGCGAGCCAGGCATTTGGAAACAATGAAATTACAGTTTTAGATTTTCCTGAGAAAACGGACTATCCGTTCCAGGTAGATGCAGGAGCGTTTGGTGTTAACAAGATCACATCGGTTCAGCTTCCTGCCAATACAAGCAAATTAGATAAAAATACATTTGTTAACAAGGATAATGTGGTAGTAGATGTATATATCGATTCAGAAACGCTTGGAGCATTTGTGGCTGATGAGACAACTTCTAAGTATCACAGAATCATTAAGAAAGCTATTCCTGAAGAACAGGCACCGTGGGGTGTGAAGGACTTCACATATGATGAGGCTGGAACAACCATTACTGGTCTTAGTGATTCCGGTAAAGTAAAGATTCAGAAGAACCCGTCATTAATTCTTCCAAAAGAAGGACCAGACGGAAAAGCAATTACGGCATTAGGAGCCGGAGCAAACAACCAGGGTATTTTTGTGGTAAGTGCAGACGATAAGAACTATACTCCTGCAAGTGTAATGCTTCCGGATACATTAAAGACAATCGGAAACTTTGCATTTGCATTGAATGGAACTGTGACATATGAGAGCGCAATGACTTCTATTACATTCCCAGAGGGATTAGAAGAAATTGGAGCAACAGCATTCCAGAATTCTAAGCTGACAGCTGTTTCTATTCCAGATAGTGTAACTACAATGGGAAATGCAACATTTACCGGAAGTCAGGAACTACAGGCAATTAAACTGTCTGCTAATGTAAAAGATATTCCGGCGAGTGCATTTATGAACGGTGGAACTTCGTTGTCAGAGTTCGGTACTTTAGTAGTTCCGGAAGGCGTTGTTTCTATCGGGAAGAGTGCTTTCGCAGGCAGACATGTTAAAGAAGTTGTACTTCCTAGTACATTAGAGACAATTGGAGATAAGGCATTTGAGAATCATCAATTGACTCAGCTTACATTACCGGCAAATGTAAAGACAATTGGAAAACAAGCATTCCGAGTATTACAGGAAGGTCTTAGTCATACACTTTCTGCTGTAAGCCTGAATGAGGGACTGAAGACAATCGGACAGGAAGCTTTTGTCGGAAGTGTTATTACAGAAGTGGAGCTTCCAAGTACTGTGACTTTGTCTCATGCAAATAAATCAGCTGATTTAATCTTTGGAACATCAAAAGCGGCAGCAAATCCGATCGTTAAAGTAAAAGTGGCTGATAAGACAAAAGTACAGGAGTGGAATACAACTCTTGCAAATCAAAAATCACATATTGTTGTATATGATAAGCTTGTTGGTTCAGGCTGGACATTGGATGATTTCACATACGATGGAACAACTATCACAGGATGGTCTGAAAGAGGACAGCTTAAGAGACAGACGATCAGAACACTGGTGCTTCCGGATCAGACTCCTGACGGACAGGATATCACTGCAATCGGTGAAGCTGCATTTAAGATTCCGGATGCAGAAGTAGAGATTACCAAATTTGGTGTCAATTCTCCGAATGGTATGACATCTGTTGTACTTCCGGAAAAGGCAACTGTGATTGGTAAAGAAGCTTTCTCTCAGAATGCGTTGGTTAGAGTTGACTTTGCAGGTATCACATCTATCGGAGGATCCGCATTCTATGGTAATGATCTGGTAGAGGCAATTCTTCCGGATGCAGTAACAGAACTTGGAGACGGAGCATTTTCTGCAAATGATATTACAGAAGTAAGACTGTCAAGCGGAGTAACCGTAATCCCGGCAGGAGCATTCTCTATGAATATCCGTCTGGATCATGTAACGATTCCGAATACTGTAACAGAGATTGGACAGACTGCATTTGCAGGAGCAAGACTGACATCCCTGGAGATTCCGGATTCTGTAACGAAGATTGGTATGAAAGCATTCCACTTACATCACCTTTCAAGTCTGGTTATTCCAGGAAGTGTAAAAGAGATTGGTGAGTCTGCATTTGAAGGAACTTACAAAGCTACTACATTAAAGACTCTGGTTCTTGAAGAGGGTGTAGAAAGCATCGGTAAGTTTGCGTTCAAAGAAGCATTGCTTGAGACAGTTGCATTCCCGAACTCTATTACTACAGTTGGCGCGCAGCCTTTCCGCAATAATAAGGGAAAAGACGGAAGCCATGTTGTAGAAGTTACAACAACGAATAAAGAACATAGAAAATTCAAAGACGATACTTATGTGATCAACTATACAGGTAAGATTGGTCTGGACGAAGTAGAAGACAAGGTGAAATTATCTTTCGAAGAGGCTGATTATACTGGAAAAGAGATTAAGCCAGAAGTAACAATTGAAGGCTTGACAGAAGGTACAGACTTTACAGTGGCTTATAATAACAATATTTTGCAAGGAGTAGCAGATGTTATTATCACAGGTATTGGAAAATATGAAGGTGTGATAAATAGAACATTTAAGATTAAAATCTCAGAAAAGACAGATGTTGTTGTAAAACCATCTACACCATCTGTAAAAGTTGATGGTTTTGATAAAGAAAGCATTAAAAAAGATGTTCTGACAGAAGAAGAGAAAAAACAGGTAGAAGATGGAGCTTCATCTAACGTGTATTTGGAAGTTGAAATGCTTGATGAAGCAGATGTACCTGCAGAAGATATTGTAAAAATAAATGCAAAAGCTGCTGAGATTAAGGATCTTAAGAAAGGTATCTATCTTGATATTGCTATATGGAAAGTAATCGGAGATAATCGAGCTGTTAAGGTTCAGAATATAGAACTTTCTCAGAAAATAAAGATTTCAGTAGATCTTCCAAGTAATTTGATTGCACCAAAAGGAAAAGAAAGAACATATTATATTATCCGCGTTCACGACGGAAAAACAGATCTTCTTCCAGCAACATTAAAGGGCAACACAATCACATTTGAAACAGATAAATTTTCAACTTATTCTATCTGGTATACAGAGTGTGATGCACAAAAAGGTCAGCCGGCAGGCGGAAAAGGTCAGACAACAGCAGGAAAAACACAGCCAACCGGAAAAAAACCAGTATCAGCAAAAACAGGTGATAACAATGCAATTCTGTTATTGTGCGTATTACTTGTAATGAGTGGAACAGTGGTAAGTGTGGTTTACAGAAGAAAGAAAAGACAGTAGGAACATTATAAAAAATAATAGTTTCGAATAGTACTATTTTTGTAAAACTCTCAGAAGTAATTAAAAACTTCTGAGAGTTTTTGCTAGGAGTACAATGATTCCAATTACACATATAATATATACAATTCCGACTGTAATAGAGCTTTTCTTTGCGCGCTTCCATTTTACGGCTGCAAGGTACATGGCGCTTAAGACATCTGCCAGGAAGAAGAGCTGCAGGATACCATGCAGGATGGCCGTTCCGAGGCTGATTTTTCCGGCTTTATAAGTCATGCGGATTACCTGCAGGGCGTAAAATGAGCCCGGAAGGATTGTGAGCCAGAATCCGATGACAGTGAAAAATATCATAACACTCATGATTGGGAGCATAAGTGGTATAATCAGACCTCCGGTCATGAATGTCAGTGCTGCACCTGCGAAAAAATATAGGGTGAACAGCAGAATAAAGTCGTATAGGAAAAACGCAACAAGCCCGTACTTATGTATGAGCATGCGGTTTATAATAGCAGTGGAATCACCTTCCTCATAGGAAGAAAAAGATTTCCAGATATTTAGGATTCCAAGAATATAAAGCACCATAATGTAAATAATAGCAGGCAGGTTTGACAGAAAAAATCCTAATTCCGTAGTGAGAGCGGAGGCATCATATGGAATCGCATCGAGTACATGGCTCTGGAATATAAGATTCGGAAGAGAAAGTACCGGAATCAGAGATAATATAATTACATATGCAATTGCTAGTTTGTCAGCGGATTTTTTCATGTGCATCGGCTCCTTTCGGGAGATTTTTCATTGCTTTCTATATTTGATTATAATTCTTGGGGAATGGATTGTCCAGAAGATTGAGCTGACCGGCTGACAGATAGTTGGCAGCACGCCAGTAGGCATTCGAAGGTTTGAAAGGTGAAAAAACTAAAGGGTTAAAGGCAACCCTTAAACTTGCGAAAGCACATGATGTATATATGACCGAAGAGCAGATTCAGGGTATTAAAAAGATGTAAAATTTCTAGTCCAAGATGTTTAGGACTATTTTGGACTGGAAATTAAGGGATAAAAAATAAATGCGTATAGCTGTCAAAAACAGGTGATTTAACACGTAAAACTATAAATATGAGTTATACAAAAATAGAAATAGTCTATAGAACGGGCTATATATTTGAAAAATCAATTTGCTCTATTGTAAGAAAAGTGTATACAATTATATGGAAAACTAATACAAAATAAGGTATAAGTACAAAGGAGAAAAGTATGAAAAAAAAAGTATTGAGTGTATTGCTGTGTGCAGCAATGGTAGCAAGTATAGCAGTTGGATGCGGATCCAAATCTTCTTCCGAGGATTCTTCTGCTGATGCAAAAAAAAGTGATAAAAAGGTAATTACAGTTGGATGTGAAGCAACAACACCTGGCTGGATTCAGACGGATGAAAAAGGAAAACTCTCTGGTTATGACTATGATGTATGGCAGGAGATTGGAAAGAGAATCGGTTACGAGATTGACTATAAAGTTATGGAATGGGACAGCCTTTGGGTAATGTTAGCAGATAATCGTCTTGACTCTGTTGGGGAGCAGATTTCTTACAACAGCGAACGTGAAGAAAAATATAATCTCTCTGAGCCATATGCATATAATCTTTATTCATTACTCTGTGCAAAAGATAATGAAGCATTAAAGTCTATGGATGACTTGAAATCGGGAATGACAATTTCTTGCGAAACAAATACGAGCGATGAGTTAATTGTAAATGCGATTAATAACCAGTATGGCATTGAATTGAAACCTACATATTATGATGGAATGTCAGTACAAGATGTAGCACTTGGAAGATGTGATCTTTGGCCGAGAGCTTACACCTCATGTGTAACTACTGTAAAAGAAGTAGATAATTTAAGAATTCTCGGTAACACAAATGTTGTAGAGTCTAATATTTATCCATTTGCTAAAACAGATAGAGGGGAGAAACTCTGCAAACTGACTTCAGATGCAATTAAAGAGATGAAAGAAGATGGAACTTTAAAAGAATTATCAGAAAAATGGTTTGATACAGATGTAACTGTTAAGCCAGAAGGTGCGGAAGATTTAAAATAATATGGAGATGGATTATGAATTGGATATTTGTAGAGAGCTGTACAAAGACAGTGCTAAAAGCTTTACCGGTGACTTTGGAATTGACAGTAATTTCATTTGTATTGTCATTACTATTGGCGGTGATTATTGCAATCGTAGATTACTTTAAAATTCCTGTACTCAGACAAATATTTGCTGTCTATGTATCATTTTTCAGAGGGACACCGTTAATCCCGCAACTATTCCTTTTATATTTCGGTATTCCTACATTTATCAAGCCGTTACGAAGTATACCAGCAATAACGATATGCGTGATCGGATTAACTTTAAATTCAGCCGCATATATGAAAGAAGTGGTTCGAGGATCACTTCTTTCTGTACCTGACGGACAAAAAGAAGCGGCACTTGCACATGGTATGACTTCTATGCAAACTATGACGCGAATTGTTCTTCCGCAAGCTGCTAGAGTTGCTGTTCCATCTTTGTTTAACAACCTTGTAGATATTGTAAAAGGAACATCTATGGCATTTACTATTGGTGTTGTTGAGATTACTGCAGCAGCTAACTTACGTGCATCAGTAACTTTTAATTATTTTGAAGCATATATGATTCTGATGATGATATACTGGGTAATCATTCTGGTATTGGAGCGTATCGAGGCTATAATTGAACAAAAATTTGATGTTATTTACAAAAAATAAGGATGGTGCCAGTAATGATAAAAATAGAGAATCTTCATAAAAACTTTGGAAAATTAGAAGTTTTAAAGGGGATTGATTTAGAAGTAAAAAAAGGTGAGATTGTTGTAATCATTGGTTCTTCTGGAACCGGAAAATCAACACTTCTCAGATGCTTGAATTATTTGGAAAAACCAGAGGAAGGAAAAATAACAATCGGAGATATTACCGTTGATGCAAAAACTTGTGATAAGAAGCAAGTGAATGAACTCAGAAAGCATTCTGCTATGATTTTTCAAAATTATAACCTTTTTTTGAATAAAAATGTTTTGCAGAATGTTATGGAGCCTTTGGTTACTGCAAAAAAAATGAATAAGAATGAAGCTGAGGAAGTTGCAAAATATTATCTAGAACAGGTAGGAATGAGTGATAAGTTAAAGCAATATCCGGCAACATTATCTGGTGGGCAGCAACAACGTGTGGCAATTGCCAGATCTCTTGCGGTACAGCCTAATGTTCTGCTGTTTGATGAACCAACATCTGCACTTGATCCAGAGTGGGTGTTGGAAGTGTTGGAAGTCATTAGGGATTTAGCAAAACAGCATTTTACAATGATTATTGTAACCCATGAGATGCAATTTGCAAAGGAAGTAGCCAGTAGGGTTATTTTTATGGAAAAAGGTGTGGTTGTAGAGGAAGGAACTCCGGAAGAAGTGTTGGAGAATCCTAAAAATTCACGTACAAGAGCATTTTTAAGATTAGAAAAAAGAAAAGAAGATTTTAAAATTGTTCATTCAATGAATTATGAAGAAATGATTCCGATGTTTATTGAGGCGGGTCTTGAAATGGAGCCAAACGAGAAACGACCATTAGGACTTTTACAATGTTACGAATTGATAGATAATAATACTGGAAGACGTATCGGTGGTGCTTCTCTGGTGTATATGTGTGATGAATATGTAATCAAGACAGTGGCAATTGAGAAAGCATATCAGGGAAAAGGTTTAGGAACTGATTTGGTAAAGACAATCATGCAAGATGCAAAAAAACGAGGGGCAACGAGAATATACTTGAATGCTAAAGTTCCAGAATTTTATAAAACACTTGGATTTACTATTGTGTCACATGATGAAGCGCCAGATATTTCAACCTGTCATTTATGCCATCGTTATCATAATGGATGTGAATCGGAGATTATGATGAAGGATTTGTAAGATGAAAGAAAGAGTAATATATAAAGAACGTAAAAATACAAATTGTGAAAAATGGGATGGCCTTTTGGAGGAGTATGGAAGAAGAGATCTTCTTCCTGTATGGGTAGCTGACATGGATTTTGAAGCACCCTCTTGTGTGCAGGTTGCACTCCAAAAGTATATTGATTTTAATGTTTATGGCTATTATCATGTACCGGATTCATTTTATGATTCAATTATTTCTTGGGAAAAAAATTATCAAGGGTATCGAGTGAAAAAAGAATGGATTCGCTTTATTCCTGGTGTAGTTCCGGCAATCTATTGGTTGATACAAATGTGGACTCAGAAAGAGGAGTCTGTTTTGATAATGCCACCGGTTTATTATCCATTTTTTAATTCTATAAAAGAAACCGGAAGACAATTAGTGGAGTGTCCGCTTTTAAAAGAGGATGAATACTACAAAATGGATTTAGAACTGTTTGAAAACAAAATACTGAAAGAGAATGTAAAAGTATTTATTCTGTGTTCACCACATAACCCTGTTGGACGTGTTTGGACGAAAAAAGAATTACAAGCAGTATTGGATATTTGTAAAAAAAACGAAGTGTATGTAATTGCCGATGAAATTCATCAAGATATCGTTATGAGCGGTTACAAAAAAGTATCAGCTGCAACATGTGGTAATTATGATGAGTATCTAATTACGCTGACATCGGCATCTAAGAGTTTTAATATAGCAGGTTTTCAGTGTGCTTATGCAATTATACCAAATGACAAAATCCGTGAAGATTATGACCAATTAGCAAAAAAACTTCATTTTACAGAGGGTAACAATTTTTCATATATTGCTACACAGGCAGTATATGAACATGGACGTCCGTGGTTAGAAGCCGTTTGCAACATTGTAGAAAGTAATTACTTTTATTTAAAGAATGAATTGAAAAAAGTCATGCCAAAAGTGAAGATTGCTCCGTTAGAAGGAACGTATCTCGCATGGCTTGATATGTCTGATTATGTGGATCCAAAACGAATGAAAGAAACTATTCTGGATAAATGTCATCTAGCAGTTGATTTCGGAGAATTGTTTGGTGGTGAAAATTACAAGTCACATATCCGATTGAATCTAGCAACTTCAAGAGAGAATATTGAAGAAGTAGTAAAGAGATTGCAATTAATAACTAATTAAAAAAGTTATTTGAGTTTTGTTGTAGGTCCAAATAGATTTATGATCAATTTAGAATAATCTCATTTATACGCCCTCTGAAAAGCGGTGGCTGATGTATCCATTCAGATTTTTGAAGGTGGAACCCTTGGAAGTGTAGGAGAATCCGGATGTGGCAAAACTACCTGCGGAAGAACCTGTGCCGTTGTATATGAGGCCGCAGATGGTGAGGTCCTATATAAAGGTAGAAATATCCATAAAATGTCAAATGCAGAGAAAAAAGAATTTACAAAGCATGTGCAGATGATTTTCCAGGATCCATATTCTTCGCTGGATTCGAGACTTAAGGTTCATGATATTATTGTAGAAGGTATGCGCATCCATAAACTGGTTCGCTCCAAGGAAGAAGAGTATAGTGGTTCAGTTGTCAAGGCAAAAATGTAAGCTTTTTTATAATGAACAGATATATGTAATTGAGTAGAGGAGCCCCCATTAAGCTACGTGATCATCCAGTAAAAGGATTGGATAATAGCAGGATGCCAATAAATGCATAGGCGGAATTTCAAGCATGTAGGAAATGACGCGGCAGTTTAATGATGAAAAAGTTATGGGGAATCTATATTCTTTCATGGGAGAATCCAGGAAAGAATATCTTCCCCATGGTGTTACGGAAAATGAATTTTTGGAGAGGCTGGATCCATTGGAGCTGGAAAAAATGCAGAAAGATATTGCCTATTCCATGATCTGCAGAAAATCATTTAATGATGCCAGAGTGTTGAAAAAGTCGCAGGTTATCATTGATGCTACAGAACTGGATGAAGGATACCAGAAAAAGAATGATTATTATTTGAGTCAATGTTATAACCGAGGAAAAGTAGATGAATTAGTGAAATCAGAAGTATCTGTAATAAGTACTTCTGATTTCTTATCTGGTAATTGCAGTGTGAGATGGGCTGAACTCACACATTGACAAAGCCGTAAAATTATGTAATAATTATCATGATTTTGGACCGTGAACATATGTAAGTACAGAAGATGTAGTGAAGCAGAGATGAAGTGTCACCGGCTGAGAGCATTTCACGCGAACCTTTTGGAAATTTCAGTATGGGAGTCTTCCGATGAAAAGCATTTGCCTGGCAGATGCGCTAAGTTGGATGTTCGTGTAGCAGATCGAATACACATAAAAGAGTGCAGAGTCATAAGGACTCTGAAATAGGGTGGTACCGCGAGTAACATCGTCCCTTGTTAATCACAAGTGGCGGTGCTTTTTTATTTTTAAGCCAGTTTTTGAAATTATATTTAGCGAATACGCTACACTTCCAGAATGGTACATTTTGGAAGCTGACTCTGAAATATAAAAATAAAAAAAGACACTGAACTTAAAGAGTAGTAGAAAGGGGAATTAGAATGAAGGATAAAATCAACAGTATTTTATCAGAAGTGAAAACTAAGATTTCTGAAGCAGCAAATGAAAATGAACTGCAGAATGTGAAGAATGCATATGTTGGAAAACAGGGTGCGTTAAGTATGTTAATGAAGGAGATGCCGAAGCTTGACGCAGCGCTTCGCCCGGAGATGGGAAAGGTGCTCAACCAGGCTAAGAATCAGGTGACAGAGCTGATCAACTCTAAGAGAACAGAGCTGAAGCTGAAAGCTTCTGAGGTTTCACCGGACTTTGATTGTTCTGTACCGGGAATCCTGCCGCCGAACGGAGGACTTCACCCGATTACACAGATGTGCTATGACCTGAACGATGCATTCCGTTCTATGGGATTTGAGATTTTCCAGGAGGATGACATCACAAGTGAGTTATATGCATTTGATAAACTGAACTTCCCTCCGAATCATCCGGCAAGAGAGAGTATGGACACATACTGGCTGGAGGGTCATGACAGTGGAAGCACAAATGAGAAGCTTTGCCTGAGACCACATTTGACAGGAGGAAGTGTCCGTTACATGCAGACACATAAACCGCCGTATCGTTTTGTATATCCGGGACGTGTATATCGTAACGAGACAACAGATTCACATCATGAGAGAGCATTTTTCCAGTATGAGGCTCTGATCGTGGATAAGGATATCAAGTTCACAGATGGAAAAGTTATGATTCAGAGCATTTTAAGTAAAGTATTCGGAAGAGACGTTCCGGTAAGAATGCGTTCCGGTTTCTTCCCATTTGTAGAGCCAGGATTTGAGATCGACATGGAGTGCCAGGTGTGCGGCGGAAAAGGCTGCAGCGTATGTAAACATGTGGGCTGGATCGAGGTTATGCCGGGTGGATCCCCACATCCAAATGTACTTCGTGCAGCAGGACTGGATCCGGATGAGTACACAGGTTTCTATGTAAACATTGGTCTGGACAGACTGGTCATGATGCGTTACGGCGTGGATGACGTAAGATTGTTCCACAGTGGCGATTTAAGATTCCTGAGACAGTTCAGATAAGCGGAGGAGAATAAAGATGAAATTATCATTATCATGGATTAAAGATTTTGTAAATATCCCTGAAGATATGGATATGAAACAGCTTGCATATGATTTGACTATGGATACTGTTGAGGTTGAGGACGTCGAGTACCTGGCAGACCGTTTTGACCATATGGTAGTAGGTGTGATCGAGGATATCGAGCCACATCCAAATGCAGACAAGCTTCGTGTCTGCAAAGTAGACATCGGTGACGGTGAAATCAAAGACATCGTCTGCGGTGGTATCAATCTTGAAAAAGGTATGCGTGTTGCCGTATCCTGCCCGGGAGCAATTGTCCGCTGGCATGGTGAGGGAGAGCCTGTTGAGATCAAGAAGTCTAAACTTCGCGGCGTAGCTTCCTACGGAATGATCTGTGCATCTGACGAGATCGGACTGGGAGATCTCTTCCCGGCATCTCAGGAAGCAGAGATTCTTGACCTGTCCGCATTTGACGTACCGGCAGGAACAACTCTGGCAGATGCCCTTGATCTGAATGATGTTCTTCTTGAGATTGATAACAAATCAATGACAAACAGACCGGATCTGTGGGGACACTATGGTATCGCCCGCGAGATCGCAGCATTATACAATCTGCCATTAGCTGAGATCAAGCCATTTGAGACAGATGTACAGTCTGATTTCAACGTAGAAATCGATGATCCGGACAGATGCCCGAGATATATCGGTGTAGAAATGTCTGGTGTAAATGTAAAAGAGGCGCCATACCAGATGCAGAATAGAATCTGGAAGGTTGGTATGCGTCCAATCAATGCATTGGTTGACATTACAAACTATGTGATGCTCGCAACCGGCAACCCGACACATGCATTTGACGCAGATAACATTTCTGATCACATCGTTGTAAGACATGCAGCAGAAAATGAGAAGTTACTTCTTCTGAATGACAAAGAGCTTTCTCTTTGTACAGATGACCTTGTAATTACAGATTCCGAGGGACCTGTTGCACTGGCTGGTGTTATGGGTGGAGCAAAGGATTCTATCCTGCCTAAGACAGAGCGTGTCATTCTTGAGGTCGCAAACTTCGAGGCAGCAGGAATCAGAAGAACTGCACTTCGTTATGATAACCGTACAGAAGCTTCTTCAAGATATGAAAAAGCTATCGATCCTGAGAGATGTGACCAGGCACTTGCACTTTCCATGCAGTATTTCAAAGAGCTGTATCCAGAGTTAAAAGTGACAGGTTACTGTGATAAATATGTAAAGAAACTCAAGAGAGCTGAGATTGATGTAAACCTTGTATGGCTTGAGAAGAGACTTGGAAAACATCTGACAAATGATGAGATCCAAGGCAAGCTTGAGAAACTTGGATTTGATGTACAGATTAATGGTGAGGACATGCACGTTATCGCTCCGACATGGCGTTCTACAGGTGACATTTCCATTAAAGATGATGTAATGGAAGAAGTTGCCAGAATGTATGGATACGACAATTTCGAGCCAACATCATTTACAACAACATTTGACAGTGCAATCAATCAGAAAGATCAGGATCTTGTAAGAAATATGAAAGAGTTCCTTGCAATTCGTTGTGGAATGCAGGAAATCTACACATATCCTTGGGTAAATGATGTATATCTGAATGCAATTATGCAGACGACAGAAGGAATGCTTCGTCTTTCAACACCACCGGCACCGGATCTCAGTTACCTGCGTGCTTCTCTGCTTCCGAACATTTGCGAGGCAGTTGCAAAGAATGAGCGTTACTTCAATGATTTCTCAATCTTTGAGGAAGCTCAGGTATTCCATGATGCGAACTATACTTCACCATACGACAAGTCTGAGTTACTGCCAGAGCAGCGCCGCCACATTGCCGGAGCATTTGCAAGTTCAGTTAAGGACGTAAAAGAACTCTTCCAGGAAGCAAAAGGTGTTCTGGAGTATATGCCACGTTACACACATCAGGCAGCATTTGAGTTCAGAAAAGAAGAGAAACCAGTATGGGCTGACAATGTAGTATGGCTCAACATTTACCGTGGAGATGAGAAGATTGGTGATATGGGACTTCTGGCTAAGAAGGCATCTATGGACTGCGGAATCAAGAACTTGTCCGTAATGCTCTTTGAATTAGATGTTCTGAAACTGAAACCACTCATTTCCAGAACCAATAAATTCACTCACCTTGCAGCATATCCGGAGAACGAATATGACATTTCCATGCTCTTTGACTCCAATGCAGTATGGAGTGATATGCATGAGGCAATTCTTGGCAAGAAGAAAGCCAGCGAGTTCCTTAAGAAAGCAGATTTCGTAGATGAGTACCGTGGAAAACAGATCCCACAGGGCAAGAAATCTGTGACAATCAGACTGACCATCGGATCTAATGAGAAGACACTGACTTCCCAGGAGATTGAAAATGTAGCAAATCAGGTTATGAAGAAGCTGCAGAAGAAGATGGGAGCAGAGCTGAGAACTCAGTAAATGAAATAACTTAACATAATTAATCCAGCTGCTGATGTCACGATATGATTTGTTTTCTGATTTTCATACGCCACCTATTTTAGTCTGACAGTGCAAACTCGCCGATAAATCGGCTCAGACAGTGCACTGTACAGACTAAGTTAGGCGTAAGAAAATCTGGAAAATAAAATCAATTATCGTGACATTAGCAGCTGGATTTTATTATGTGCGAAGTTATTGGAAGGCGGAAGGAGAGCGGGGGATTGGTAGGAGAAAGTGTCTGGTTAGCATAGAGTGGTGGAATACGAGAGTGTATATAAATCAGGTCAGGAGCCGTAGCGCTTCTTTAAATTAACTATTGTATTTGATTCATATTTATGATATTCTAAATCCACGCAGATGGCGCTTCTTGTTATCTGCAAAAGGTATCTATTTAATTTCATTCATTTCGGAGGCTCAGAGTATCGGGTGTTATTCCAAAGTGATGAACGTGTGACAAGTGAATATAGGCTGGGAAGGGAATCTGGTGCGGCACAGGATGTTATTTGAAGATTAGCATTTCCAACTGGAATATACTATTAATATATGATAAAATATCTATAGATAATCTTTTCTCAGGCTATAGAAAGTTGTCAGAGAGGAGAGTATATGTCAAAAAGAACAGGAACTAAAGTACAAAAGAACCGTACAGATGACGAGTTTATCATGCTTCCGACCGTAGATTTTTGTTTCAAAGAACTGATGAGAAATGAAAAGGTGCGAAAAGGAATTATTGCAGCATTGTTGGGAGTAAGACCAGAAGAAATCAAGGAGACCAGACTGTTGCCGACCATACTCAGAAAAGAGTACGAAGACGATAAATATGGAATTTTGGATGTTCGAGTTGAAATGCATGATGGCAAGCAGATAGACTTTGAGATGCAGGTGGCAGAATTTGATTTTTGGAAAAAACGGATTGTGTTTTATTTAAGCAAGATGGTCACAGATCAGATTCATAAAGGTGATGATTATGACAAAATTCAGAAATGCATTCATGTCAGTATTCTGGATTTTGTACATTTCCCGGAGGATAACAGGTACTATCGGAAGATTATATTTTGTGATACCAAGACGGGAGAGGTTTATACAGATATCATGGAGATTCATATGTTGGAATTGGGGAAATTGTCACCGGAAGATCAGAATGAAGAAGGAATTATAAGGTGGATGCGATTCCTTAATGCAAAGAGCCGGAAGGAGTTAAAAGAGATGGCAAAGCAGGACGAATATTTTGGAGAAGCTTATGAAGAACTGGAAAGACTTAGCGCAGATGAGAAGAAGCGTTTGGAGTATGAGACGAGATTGAAGTATAAACGGGATAAGTATGCACAGCTCCATTATGCGACAAGGATTGGCAGAGAAGAAGGTGCAAAACAGATTAATGAATTAAATAAACGCCTGATAGAACTTGGCAGAATAGATGATTTAAAACGAGCCGTTGAGGATTCTGATTATCAGGAGCAGTTGTTAAAGGAGATGAAGATAATCGCAAGATATGATTGATTTCTGAACAAATTATATTGACAGGAAAATGATTATATGGTTTAAAATATCTTTTAAGGACATTTCAGGAAAGGTATTTTATTATGGATATAGAAAATATATCAATCCCCAGATTGTTATTTAAGATGTCACCACCAGTCATGCTGGCGCTTCTTATCCAGTCCATATATAATATTGCAGACAGCTTTTTTGTTGCAAAATATTCAATTGAAGGACTTACAGCATTATCAATTATATATCCAATTCAACTCCTTATTACAGCGCTTGCAACGGGGACTGGTGCTGGAGTTAATATTTTGATTTCGAGGCTGGATGGAAAAGGAGAGCAAGAGGAACAACATCACATAATAAAAAGTGGATTAATTATAAATTTTTTTCACTTTTTGTTGTTTGCATTAATTGGAAATGTACTGATAAGTGCTTATTTTTCTTTGTCAACGGGAAATGTTCTTGTCAAAACGCAGGGAATTCTTTACAGTAGGATTATTTTTTGTGGTTCAGTAGGATTATTTATTGAGTCTGTTTGTACTAAAATCCTTCAGGCAAGAGGGAATATGATGGTTCCAATGGTGGCTCAGGTTACAGGATCCGTTATCAATATTGTACTTGATATTGTATTAATTTTTGGCGCAGGAAAAATTCCGGCTTTGGGTATTGCTGGTGCAGGATTTGCCACAATAGTCGGACAGTGGGCAGCAATGGGAATCACATTGTTTTGTGTAGTGAAAAAATACTCTTTAAGAGGGAAAATTAAGTGGAATTTCTGCAAACAAATCTATGTAAACGGAGTTGGTTCGATTGTTACACAGTCCTTATATACATTTTATATTGTCGGATTAAATATGATTTTAAAAACTTTTACAGAAAATGCTGTGACCGTATTAGGAATATATTATAAAATACAATCCTTTTTCTTTATCCCACTTCTTGGGTTTCAGCAGGTATTATTGCCGTTGTTCAGTTACCATTATGGAAAGGGTGACAATCGTTGGAATAAAGAGATTTTAAAATGGTCTATTGGATTTTCGGTTACTATTATGTCTGTGGCAACGGAAATTTTTTTCGTGTTTCCAGAAGAACTTATACGGATATTCTCAACAGAATCTGCAATAGTGACCATCGGAAAATATGCATTGCCTGTAATTTCTGTCAGTTTCGTATTTGCAGGTTTTACAATTGTTATAACTTCTTACTTACAGGGAATTGCAATGATAAAAGCAAGTTTGTTTATTATAGTATTACGGCAGATAATCCTTTTGGTGCCGTTGGCGTGGCTGTTTCATTTTGCAGGTTTATATGCAGTATGGTGGACGTTTCCAGTTACTGAGATAGTTGCCAGTTTAACAGGAATACTATCAGTAGTGTCTATACATAAAAAAGACAGCGCAATAAATTCATAAGTAAGAAATCTTATATAAACTAGTGATTGGATAATAATGCACGGAGATAAATTGAATAACAGTGAGAAGTTGAAGTTTAATATTTTTGATTAAAAGTCTCGCAGAATGCTTTACAGGCATTTTGCGAGATTTTTTTGCATAATAGAAAAGGATGTTTTGATTTTGAAGTTAAAAAGTATCTACAGAAATAGTTGTAAAAACATAGAGCTTATCTATAAGTGAGAAGAAATATGAAAAATAGTGATTGGACAATAATATACGGGGGGGGGTAAAATTAAACGACAGTGAAAAGAAAGAAGTGGGGAAATGAGTGAATACAAATTAACGCTGAAAGGGATTCATCATGTTTATGGAAATAAAGCAGATGATGAGACCGAGGCAATCAAACACATTGATTTAAATGTTCGTGATGGGGAATTCCTTGCAATTGTAGGAGCAAGTGGCTGTGGGAAAAGTACACTTTTGAATATCATGTGTGGAATGATAGAACCATCAGAAGGGGAAGTGCTGATTGATGGCGATAGTATATCCAGTGGTAAGCACCGGATTGGATATATATCACAGACGGACACATTGCTTCCATGGAGGAAAATAGAATCCAATGTAGCACTAGGTTTGGAAATAGAAGGAATATCAAAAAAAGAACGTTTAGAGCAGGCAAGAAAAATGATTGCACTTAGTGGGATGGAAGGATTTGAAAAAAAATATCCACATGAATTGTCTGGAGGAATGAGAAAAAGAGCTGTTATTATCCGGGCACTAGTGCAAAATCCAGATATTATTTTCATGGATGAACCATTTGGCCCGTTGGATGTATTTACAAGGGAAACCTTGCAAAAAGAAATTTTAAAAATGTGGGGAGAACGAAAGAATACGATTATATATATTACTCATGACATAGCAGAGGCAATTACATTGGCAGACCGGATTGTGTTGTTGAGCAGAAGACCTTCTATTGTGAAGAATGAATATAAAGTAAATCTTCCACGTCCGAGAGTTATTGAAGAATGCAAGTATAATCCAGTATTTCTTGAACTGGAAAAACAAATTTGGCATGACATAAAAGATGAATTGCAGGAAGAAGTGTAGAGTAAGATGGATAAAACAAGGATTAAATCAAGTTGTTATTTAGTTGTATTATTAGTAGTTTTTGTTGTGGTATGGCAGTTAATGGCAGACAAAGGAATGATTAACCCACTGTTTTTTAGTTCTCCGGAAAAGGTATGGGCAGATATTGTGGAAATGTTTAGTACGGGTTATATTTTTCCACATATACAGATTACATTGTATGCATCTTTTGTTGGTTTGTTCTATGGAATTCTGTTGGGAACAATTGTTGCGTTGATTGTTGGGGAAAATCAGGTTCTTGCCCGTGTAATTGAACCTATTTTGGTAGGAATACATGGTTTGCCGCTTCTTGCATTGGGACCACTTTTTGTAGTGTGGTTTGGAATTGGCATAAAATCCAAAATAGTTATGGCAACGATAAGTGTGTTTTTTCTTGTATTCTTTAATATTTATGCAGGAATAAAAGATGTAGATGTTCAGTTGATTCAGACGTTGAAATTAATGCGTGCCAGTAAATTCCAGATTATGCAAAAAGTAATATTGCCATCTTGCATTCCATGGATGATGGCAAGTTTAAAAGCTGGTGTTGGAGGAGCTGTGCTTGGTGCAATCGTTGGAGAGTATCTCGGAGCAACAGCTGGACTTGGATGGGTAATTCAGATGGCAGGCGGTTATTACAATATTACCCGCGTAATTGCATGTGTAATCATACTGATGGTCATTATGTTTATACTGAATGCAATTGTTTCATGGATAGATAGAAAGGTACTTGTATGGAGACCTTCTATTGATAAATAATAATACACCTAAGGAGGAAAAAGAATGAAGAAGAGAGTGTTGGCGAGCCTTTTGGTTGCAGCTATGGCTGTTGGTATGATGGCTGGTTGCGGAAAATCTGGGGACAAACAGGAAACAACTCAGAAAACGGAGGCAAAAGAAGAAAGTAGTGGGGAACTGACCAAGATTTCTGTATGTGAACCAGTCAGAGGAATCCTTTGGGCGCCAGTATATGTTGCAAAAGCAGAAGGATATTTTGAAGAGGAAGGCTTAGATGTAGATATTACGACAGTTCAGAGTGATATGCCTACAGCACCAGTGCTGGCAGACGAAGCACAGTTTGGATTATATGGTCCTGAGATGATTTGTAAATTTGTTGCTGAAGGTCAGGATACAGAATTGTTATATACTTGTACAGATACTTATCCATACTCATTTTTCCTTGCAAAAGATGTAAAATCTGTTGCAGATTTGAAAGGAACAACTGTAAATGGAGCTGACAGTGGTTCTTCTCCAAGAGCATTTGTACGTGCAGTTGTCAATAATGCAGGATTAGATGCAGATAATGATGTGACATATGCAAACATGTCCAACAGTGCAGTTATTGCAGCACTTGAAAGTGGAGAAATCAAAGCTACTTATGCATCACCAGAGTTAAGAGCACAGTTAATTGATGCCGGATATGATGTAACTGTAGATATTTATGACAAGGATGTGCATAAGGAACTTCTGGGATCTGAATCATATGAAATGTATATTGTATTTGGTAAAAAGAGTTATGTAGAGCAAAATCCAGAAATTACACAGTCATTTATCAATGCATGCTACAAAGGAGCGCAGTATCTGGATTCTCATGATACAGATGAAATCGTTGATACTTTAAAAGAACAGTTCTCTGAAATGACAAATCTTGAGCAGGTAGTAAAAGAATGCAAGGATAACGGGTTGTGGTCACCAGATGGTTTATTTACAGATAGTGGAGTTGAGGCTATTAATAAGATGGCAATGGATTCAGGGCTTATTGATAAACCGGTTGCAAAGAGTGATTTAGTAGATGACAGCTTTGCTAAGAAAGCGGCTGGAAAGTAAAAGATTTTCAGAATAATAAGAGGGAGTCATAGCAAATATGGCTCCTTTTTTGAATTATAAGTCGTAATATAAATGTCTAGTGTATCTTTTAGTGATTATAAAAATTAGAAGAGAAATCATGGAGTTAGATTTTGTTGATAATAAGAATGAAGAGGTTGAAAAATGATGAATAAAGAGGATATGTTAAAAAAATTAGCTGATTGTGTTTGCGATATGGAGGATGAAGAAATCGTAGATGCTGTTCAGGAATATTTGGCAGCTGGATATGATCCTCAAGAAGGGCTATTAAATGGGTTAGTTGAGGGGATGCGTAGGGCAAGTGAATTATATGAAGAGGGAGAATACTTTGTACCAGAATTAATAGTATGTTCTGATGCGATGTATGCCGGAATAGGGGAAATACAAAAGGCATTACCAGAAGGTGCACAGGAAACAATTGGCAAAGTTGTTATTGGTGTTGTGGAAGGTGATACACATGATATTGGAAAAAATTTAGTGCGAATTATGCTTGAGACGGGAGGATTCGAAGTGCACGATTTAGGGAGAGATGTACCAATTTCAGCATTTGTTCAGTATGTTAAAGACCACGATGTAGATATATTATGCATGTCATCATTGATGACAACAACTATGCCGGGAATGGAACAAGTCATAATTGAACTGAAAAAAGAAGGGTTAAGAGACAAAGTTAAAGTAATGGTAGGGGGAGCCCCTGTTTCAGCTGCATTTGCAGAAAAAATAGGAGCTGATGGATATACAAGAAGTGCTATAGAAGCTGTAGCATTTGCAAAAAAACTGGTTGAAGTAAAGTAGAGGGGTGACGAATTATGATGGGAAAAAGAGAGGCTTTGCATGCTATTTTAAATGGGCAGAGAGCGGACAGAATACCGGTTATTATGAATGCATTTTCACTGCCTGTAGCAAGATACGGATATACTATGGCACAGGTCATGCAGCAGCCGGACAAGATGGTAGAGTGCATGGTAGGAACAAGACGGCAGTTGGGATATGATGGCTTGTGTCTTGGGGTGTATAGTGGAATTACAAGACAAATAGCAGGTCATTTGCCAAATAGCGAAGGAAAGATTGTTGGAGATGGGGATGATGTAATCCATTCATTTGAAGACATAAAGAAGTTAAAAGAATTTCATGTGAAGAAATGTCCATGGCTGGAAAAAATGAAATATATGATTGACAGAATGCGAGAGGAAGAACCTGATGAACCGATTTATGTAATTGTACATACTCCTTCATCTGTAGCATTTACTCTAATGGGGGCAAAGCCGGCATTTAAGGCTATGGTAAAGAATCAAGATTTATATAAAGAACTGGAACGTGTAGTAGAGGATGCAGTTGTAGAATCGTGTAACAAATTAATTGATTATGGAGTTGATTTTCTATGGTTTCCAATGCCTAATTTCGGTGGATACTGTATATCAAGAAAATCATATGAAGCATGTATATCGGAAAGTAATATTCGGGCAAATAAAAGGATAAAAGAGCATGGATCAAATATTATAATACATACATGTGGCTTGTATGATGATCGATTTGATTTAGTATTAAAAGAATCAGGAGATGCATGGCATATATCAGATACAAAAACAAAAAAAGTAAAAGAAGAATATGGAGAATATGTGGCGCTGATGGGAAATATTCCATGTTGTTCCATATTAATGGAAGGAACAGAACAAAAAGTATATGATTATGCTCTGCAGGAATGTCTGGATGGAGGTTATGATGGAAGATTTATTTTAAGTGGGGATTGTGATTTATCACCACTGACTCCCGATGAAAATATTGTAGCAGCAGTCAGAGCAGCAAAAGATGCAGAAAAAATATTGTTTTAATAATTTGACATAATACATAGTCTAGCTGCTTATTTTCAGATATGATTTATCTTCTGATTTTTTCGTACGCACCTATTTGAGTCTGACAGTGTAAACTCGCCGATAAATCGGCTCAGACAGTGCACTGTACAGAGACTAAGTCAGGTGTACGAAAATCTGGAAAATAGAATCAATTATCGTGAAAATAAGTAGCCGGATTTTATTATTTTATTATGTGCGAAGTTGCAGATTTATTTATTGCAAAACTATCACATATGTGTTATTCTAACGTCACGCAGATGGCGATTCTTGTTATCTGCAAAAGGTATCTATTTAATTTCATTCATTTCGGAGGCTCAGAGTATCGGGTGTTATTCCAAAGTGATGAACGTGTGACAAGTGAATATAGGCTGGGAAGGGAATCTGGTGCGGCACAGGATGTTATTTGAAGATTAGCATTTCCAACTGGAATATACTATTAATATATGATAAAATATCTATAGATAATCTTTTCTCAGGCTATAGAAAGTTGTCAGAGAGGAGAGTATATGTCAAAAAGAACAGGAACTAAAGTACAAAAGAACCGTACAGATGACGAGTTTATCATGCTTCCGACCGTAGATTTTTGTTTCAAAGAACTGATGAGAAATGAAAAGGTGCGAAAAGGAATTATTGCAGCATTGTTGGGAGTAAGACCAGAAGAAATCAAGGAGACCAGACTGTTGCCGACCATACTCAGAAAAGAGTACGAAGACGATAAATATGGAATTTTGGATGTTCGAGTTGAAATGCATGATGGCAAGCAGATAGACTTTGAGATGCAGGTGGCAGAATTTGATTTTTGGAAAAAACGGATTGTGTTTTATTTAAGCAAGATGGTCACAGATCAGATTCATAAAGGTGATGATTATGACAAAATTCAGAAATGCATTCATGTCAGTATTCTGGATTTTGTACATTTCCCGGAGGATAACAGGTACTATCGAAAAATTACATTTTGCGATACAAAAACGGGAGAGATTTATACAGATATCATGGAGATTCATGTGTTGGAATTGGGGAAGTTACCACCGGAAGATCAGAACGAAGAAGGAATCATAAGGTGGATGCGATTTCTCAATGCAAAGAGCCGGAAGGAGTTAAAAGAGATGGCAAAGCAGGACGAGTATTTTGGAGAAGCGTATGAAGAACTGGACAGACTCAGTGCGGACGAGAAGAAGCGTCTGGAGTATGAGACGAGATTGAAGTATAAAAGGGATAAGTATGCACAGCTCCATTATGCGACGCGGATTGGAAGAGAAGAAGGCGAACGGATTGGAAGAGAAGAAGGTGAACGGATTGGAAGAGAAGAAGGTGAACGGATTGGAAAAGAAGAAGGTAAGAGTGAAATGATTCGTTCCATGTGGAAGGCAGGGGTTTCGGAAGAACAGATTGCGTCAATTGCACAGAAGACAGTGGAAGAAGTGAGAAAATTGTGTAAATAATTTTGGAACAGGAAGAACTGGCGAGCACAGTTAATATAGCCTCCGGCAGGATTGCAGAGGTGAGTATCTTGCGGTTATACAACATGAATCGAACCGCTTAGTATACACAAAAATAGTCTTGTGATTTTTATTAATGAAATATCCATACAGTTTGGTGGAAATGTATAAAAATTACACAAAAATCGGCATAACTTACTTGACAATTGTGTAATTTAGAGACTATAGTTAAATATATACGTTCTGATTTAGAGCTATTTTCTAAAATATTTCATATTATAGAAAACTGTTAGAATTTCAGTATATTTTTTGAGAAATCATTAAAAAATTTCGAGTTTTTTAGAGAGTTCTGTGATGATATGTGGCTTTGGTCAGACAGATAACAAGAAGGGGGCGGCTTATGAAATCTGTGATTGAAAGACTGGATGATATTGAGAACACTGCGCGCAGTATTGTGGCGAAGGCAGAAGAGGATAAGAGTCAGGTTGAGCAGGAGATTCAGGCGCAGAGAGATCAGTTTGATAAAGAACTGGATGAGAAGACGCAGGCAGAACTTACCAGAATCCGGGAAGATGGAAAGCGGCAGGTCGATGAACTCCTGAAGAGTCAGCGTGAGAAGAATCACGAGGCAGTTCAGACATTGGAAAAGGAATATGAGACGGCTCATGCAGTTTATGCAGAAGGTATTTTGCGTCATATAATAGAAGTGTAATATAAGATGCCAGTGGGGGCGTGAAGCGAGGAGTAAACCACAGGGATCAGAATTTCAGACATTTCAAAAAGAAATATAGCGAGGAAGAGAACAATGGGCAATGTGATGGCATACAGCGGACTTACGACGAAAATCCGCGCAATGCAGGCAAAGCTTCTTACACAGGCTGACTATGAGACTATTTCCGGTTTTACGGATGTTGTGCAGGTGGTGGAATTTCTGAAGACGAAACCGGCCTACGCAGTCTATATGGATCAGTTGGAACTGGCGCATCTTCATCGAGGTGATATTGAGAAGATGTTGTATCAGTCTCTGTATAATGATTACACAAGAATCTTCCGGTTTGCGGGAATCGACCAGAAGAAATTTCTGAAGATTTACTGGAAGAAGTACGAAGTCAGTGTGATCAACTATTGCCTGAGAATCGTATTTAACCATTATGACAAGCCTTATGACCTGGATTATAAGAAGGAATTTTTTGATAAATACTCAAAACTTTCTATTGATAAGTTGATAACTTCCACAAATATCGACGAACTTGTGGATAACTTACGGGGCAGTGAGTATTATGAAGCATTAAAACCAATCCGGGATTCCGGGGCAGCGACATTATTTGACTACGATCAGGCACTGGAGCTTTACTATTTTACTAATTACTGGAGGCGGGGAAGAAAGGTATTCTCCGGAAAATCCAGAGAGCGTTTTTCAAGAGATGTGGGAATCAAGATGGATCTCATGAACATTCAATGGGTGTACCGTGCGAAGCAGTATTATCGTATGCTTCCGGCAGAAATCTATGCACTGACGCTTCCATATCATTTTCATTTAAGTACGGAAGAATTTAAGGCAATCGTGGAAGCACCGAATGTGGAAGAGATGAAAAAGCAGATTGAGAATACTTACTATGGAACACATGTCCACATGAAAGAGGGGCAGTCCATAGAAAAGAGTATCAAAGATATTTTACGGGATCTCTATATATCTGACAGGCAGAAGGATCCTTACTCCGATGCAACGATGCACGCATTTTTATTCTTGAAGGAGCAGGAAATCGACAAGCTGACGACAGCGTTAGAGTGTATCCGTTATGGACTGACCAGACAGGAGATATTGACATACTTGGGAGGTGAGAGCAAGTGATTGTAAAAATGAGATTCTTAAATATCAGCGGTCCGAGAGATGACATCGACCGGGTATGCGAGAAATATCTGTCAAAATATGAGATGCAGATTGAAAATGCGGTGACAGAACTTAAGACGACGGAAAATATCATGCCGTTCGTGGAAGTGAACCCGTACAGAGATCCGCTTGCAAAGGCAGAGCAGTTCGCACAGCTTCTGCCGGAGGACAGGGAAATTCGGGCAGATCTGTCAGGATCAAAGGATGATATGCTGGCGCTGATCCGGGAACTGAATCATGATTATTTGGGACTTGTGGAAGACAGAGAAAGGTTGAAGCTCAAGAAGGAAGAATTGCTAGGAAAGGAAAATGTCCTGAAACCATTTTCTGCGTTGAAAGTGGATGTTCATAAAGCATTGCAGTATCAGTACATGCAGGTACGGTTCGGACGCATTTCGCTTGATTATTACAGACGTCTTGAAAAATATCTGGCCGACAGTCTGAATGCCATATTTCTGGAGGCTGGAAAAGACAAAGGTTTTGTCTATGGCTGTTACATAGCGGCAAATGCGGATATTGCGAAAGCGGATAACACATTCCGGGCACTGCACTTTGAGAGAATTGACGTGACAGATGCTTACATCGGAACTCCTAAAGAAGCGTGTGAGAAGCTGGATCAGGATATGGAAGCAGTGCAAAAAGATATTGACGCAGATGAGGATAAGATTACAGCACTTATGAAACGTAATGCAGCCAAGCTTCTGGGAGCGAGAAAGAGACTGCAGGAGCTTGCGGACAACTTTGATATCCGTAAACTTGCAGCGAGAGTGACCAGTGAGGATGAGAGGGATGAGTTCTATATCTTATGTGGCTGGATGAGTGAAAAGGATGTAGATGCGCTTCTTGCTGAGACTCAGGATGACGATAAGATCAGTATCATGGTCGAAGATGAGCGTGACCAGTATTTTGGTGATCCTCCGACAAAGCTTGAGAACCCGAAGGTATTTAAACCATTTGAAATGTTTATCAAGATGTACGGACTTCCGGCTCACGATGAGATGGACCCGACCATGTTCGTGGCACTGACCTATACATTTATATTCGGAGCCATGTTCGGAGATCTTGGCCAGGGCTTCTGCCTCTTTGCAATTGGCGGAATCCTGTATCTGACAAAGAAGATCAATCTGGCAGGAATTATTTCCATTGCAGGTATTTTTTCCATGTTCTTCGGATTTATGTTCGGAAGCGTATTTGGATTTGAAGATATTATTGAAGCCCACTGGTTAAGGCCTGTATCGGCAATGACGAATCTGCCGTTTATCGGGCAGCTTAACACCGTGTTCGTCGTTGCCATTGCATTTGGTATGGCACTGAATATTCTGGTGATGATCTTCAATATTATCAATTCGGCGAAAGCCCACGATAAGGAAAATATGTTATTCTCCACCAATGGTGTGGCAGGACTTGTATTTTATGGATTCCTGGTACTGACAGTAGTACTTTATATGACCGGACACAAGACTCCGGGAAATGTAATGCTTGTGATTTTCCTTGGAATTCCGGTGCTCCTCTTTGTATTTAAAGAGCCACTTGGAAATCTGGTAGAGAAACGTCATAAGAAAATGGAAGGCGGCAAGGTCATGTTCTTTGTACAGGCATTTTTTGAATTGTTCGAGACCATGTTAAGCTACTTCTCCAATACCATTTCTTATGTGCGTATCGGAGCATTTGCAGTGAGCCATGCGGCAATGATGGAAGTTGTACTGATGCTCTCCGGAGCGAGTGCGGGAAGCACGAACTGGATCATATTTGTCATCGGTAATATCATAGTCTGTGGACTGGAAGGACTGGTAGTTGGTATCCAGGTTCTGCGTCTGGAATATTACGAGATGTTCAGCCGTTTTTATAAAGGAACAGGAAGAGAATTCAAACCATTTCATAAACAGAGCGAGTAGGAGGAAGAAGTCATGACATTAACTGTAAAATTATTACTAGTGGCAGCACTGGTACTTGGAATTATCGTACCATTTGGATATTTCCTTAAGGGAGAGAGAAGTAAGAAACGTTACAAACGTGCACTTGGAGCAAATGTTGTCTTTTATTTTGGAGCATTTGCCATCGCAGCGATCATGTTATTTTCCGGAGATCCGGTATACGCTGCAGAGACAACAGCAGCCACTTCAAATGCAACTGGGTTTGGTTATATCGCAGCCGCACTGTCAACCGGTCTTTCCTGTGTCGGTGGCGGTATTGCCGTAGCAAGTGCAGCAAGTGCCGCTCTTGGAGCAATCAGCGAGGACTCCAGCGCACTTGGTAAGTCACTGATCTTCGTAGGACTGGCAGAAGGTGTGTGTCTGTATGGACTGATCATCTCCTTCATGATCCTCGGTAAATTATAAGATGAAAATGTATCTGATCAGTGATAATGTCGATACTCTGACGGGACTGAGACTGGCGGGCGTAGATGGAGTCGTTGTACATGAAAGAAACGAACTGCGTGAAGAATTAGAAAATGCCATGAATGACAAAGAAGTTGGTGTCATTCTGCTGACTGAGCGGTTCGGACGGGAGTTCCCGGATCTTATCAACGAGATTAAGTTACAGCGGACCATGCCGCTTTTGATCGAGATTCCGGACAGACACGGAACCGGACGTAAAAAAGACTTTATCACATCGTATGTGAATGAGGCTATAGGATTAAAACTATAGGAAGCAGGTGATTGTGTGACAGTAGATGAGAAGATAACAAGACTGCAGGAATCTGCAATGCAGGAGGCAAGAAGCAAAGGGAATGCGATTGTGGAACAGCATAAGAAGGCGCTTACCCATGTCTTTGAGCAACATAAAGCAGAGGCACTGATACAGGCAGACACAAGAATCAAGGCTGAAAAGACCAGCGTGAAGCAGCAGCTTGGTATGGCGAATTCAAAGGCTGCGCTGGAACTTAAGCGAGAGCTTGGGGCTGCCCAGAAGCGTTTGAAAAAGCAGCTTTTTAAAGAAGTCGAAGAAAAACTGTCTGCATATATGAAGACGGAAAAATATCAGGATCTTCTGGTAAAATATATTGAAAAAGCGGTAGCATATTCTGACCGCGGCGAGATGACGATTTATGTTAATCCGACAGACGCAGATAAGAAAGCGTATCTGGAGGAGAAGACAGGATTTACACTGAGTATCAGCAAAGAAGACTTTATCGGTGGAATCCGTGCAGTCATTCCAGAGAGAAATATTCTGGTAGATTATGCATTTAAGGGCGCGCTGGAGAGAGAATATCAGAAGTTCGCATTTGGAGGAGGTATGGGCAGTGGACGCTAAACATACTGGAAAAATATATGGAATTAACGGCCCTGTCATTTATCTGAAAGGCAGGACCGGATTTAAGATGTCCGAGATGGTCTATGTAGGAGAAGAACGTCTGGTAGGAGAGGTTATTTCTCTGGACAAGGACAGGACAACGATTCAGGTCTATGAGGAGACTTCCGGTCTGAAGCCGGGAGAGATTGTGGAGGGTACCGGAGATGCAGTATCTGTTATCCTCGCACCTGGAATTATCAATAATATTTTCGACGGAATTGAACGTCCGCTGGAAAAGATTGCGCAGGCAAGTAATGGCGCATTTATTACAAGAGGTGTCAGTGTAGATTCTCTGGATCTTGATAAATTGTGGGATACACACATGACGGTTGCAGAAGGTGACGCACTCCAGGGAGGGGCAATCATTGCAGAAGTTCCGGAGACTCATGCGATCGTGCACAAATGTATGGTTCCGCCGGATGTGGAAGGAATCGTGGTCAGTGTCGTACCTGACGGACCGTATCATATCAATGATACACTTGTTGTGATCGAGACAACAGAAGGGGAGAGAAAAGAACTCTCCATGATGCAGAAATGGCCGATCCGTGTGCCAAGGCCGGTGCATCACCGTTATTCTGCAAGAGTTCCGCTTGTGACGGGACAGCGTGTCATGGATACTATGTTCCCTCTGGCGAAAGGTGGAACAGCTGCAATTCCGGGAGGATTCGGAACAGGAAAGACGATGAGCCAGCATCAGATCGCAAAATGGTCCGATGCGGACATTATTGTATATATCGGATGCGGAGAGCGTGGAAATGAGATGACACAGGTTCTGGAGGAGTTCTCAGAACTGGTGGATCCAAGAACGGGGAATCCGCTGATGGACAGAACGACTCTGATTGCCAACACATCCAACATGCCGGTAGCTGCCCGTGAGGCATCTATTTACACAGGACTTACACTGGCTGAGTATTATCGTGACATGGGATATGATGTCGCAATTATGGCGGATTCTACATCTCGTTGGGCAGAGGCTCTTCGTGAGCTGTCCGGACGTCTGGAAGAGATGCCGGCAGAGGAAGGATTCCCGGCTTATCTGGCATCCAGACTTTCTGCATTCTATGAGCGTGCCGGTATGATGCAGACATTAAATGGAGCTGTAGGTTCTGTTACAATCATTGGAGCAGTATCTCCGCAGGGAGGAGACTTCTCCGAGCCGGTCACACAGAATACGAAGCGATTTATCCGTTGCTTTTGGGGACTGGATAAGTCTCTGGCATATGCAAGACATTACCCGGCAATCCACTGGCTGACCAGTTACAGCGAGTACTTACCGGATTTAAGTGCATGGTATGCTGATAATGTATCTCCAAAGTTTGTGGACTATCGGAACCGTCTGATGAATATTCTGAACCAGGAGAACAGTCTCATGGAGATTGTAAAACTGATTGGTAGTGATGTACTTCCGGATGATCAGAAGCTGACATTGGAGATTGCCCGCGTGATTCGTCTTGGATTCCTGCAGCAGAACGCATTTCACAAAGACGATACGTGTGTATCTCTAAAGAAGCAGTTCGGTATGATGGATATTATTCTGTATCTCTATAAGAAATGCAGAGAACTGGTGGCAAGAGGTATGCCGATGTCTGTTTTGAAGGCAGAGGGTATCTTTGAGAAAGTTATCGCTATCAAATACGATGTGCCAAATGACGAGTTACAATTATTAGATATGTACAAAGTAGATATCGACCGTTTCTACGATACAGTGATTGAGAAAAATGCATAGAAGGAGGTCAAGATCATGGCAATAGAATATCTGGGACTAAGCAGCGTTGAAGGCCCTCTGGTTGTGCTGGAAGGAGTTCAGGACGCATTCTATGATGAAATCGTGGAATTTGTAGTCGATCATAAAATAAAGAAAATGGGACGTATTGTGGAACTGAATGAGGACAAAGCAATCATTCAGGTATTTGAAGGAACCGAGAATATGTCCCTGGACAATACACATACGAGATTGATGGGACGTCCGATGGAGGTTACTGTATCACCGGAAATGCTTGGAAGAACCTTTAACGGAATCGGACAGCCGGTCGATGATATGGGACCACTCATTTCCGAGGATAAACGTGATGTTAACGGACTTCCGCTTAATCCGGTCAGACGTGAGTATCCAAGAAACTATATCCAGACAGGAATTTCAGCCATTGATGGTCTGACAACACTGATCCGTGGACAAAAGCTTCCAATTTTCTCAGGAAACGGACTTCCACATGACCAGTTAGCAGCGCAGATTGTAAAACAGGCCTCTCTGGGCGGTGATTCTGATGAAGATTTCGCAATTGTGTTTGGAGCTATGGGAGTTAAGCATGACGTGGCAGATTTCTTCCGCAAGACATTTGATGAGAACGGAGTATCCGACCATGTGTGTATGTTCCTGAACCTGGCAAATGACCCTGTCGTAGAGCGTCTGATCACACCAAAGGTAGCACTGACTGTGGCAGAATATCTGGCGTTTGAGTGTAACATGCATATTCTTGTAATCCTGACAGACATGACTTCTTTTGCAGAGGCACTTCGTGAGGTATCCTCTTCAAGAGGAGAAATTCCGTCACGAAAAGGATATCCAGGTTATCTTTACAGTGAACTGGCAACAATTTATGAGCGTGCCGGAATTGTGGAAGGGGCAAATGGATCGGTGACACAGCTTCCAATCCTGACCATGCCGAATGACGACATCACGCACCCGATTCCTGACCTGACCGGATATATTACGGAAGGTCAGATCGTACTGGACCGCAATCTTTATGGACAGTCAGTTTATCCGCCGATTAATGTATTGCCGTCACTGTCACGTCTGATGAAAGACGGAATCGGAGAAGGCTATACGCGAGACGATCACCAGGCGCTGGCGAACCAGTTATTTGCTTCCTACGCAAAAGTAGGAGAGGCAAGAAACCTGGCCTCCGTTATCGGTGAAGATGAATTGTCACCACTGGATAAGAAATATCTGGAGTTCGGACGCGAATTCGAACAGCGTTATATTGGTCAAGCAACAACAGAGAACCGTACCATTCAAGAGACGCTGGATCTTGGCTGGGAACTGTTAGCGCTGCTTCCAAGAGAAGAACTGGATCGAATCGATACAAAACTCATTGATTTCTATTATCCGAAGAAGAATGAAGCGTAAAAATGATTTAGAAGTGCAGGAATCTGGAAAATATGCCAGAATTCTTGCATTATAATTGCTGTATTGCAAAAATGGGAAAGGAGGGAGTCTATGGATCCAAGAGAGTTTCCGACCAAGGGAAATCTGATGCTTGCCAAAAACTCGCTGGCACTTGCTAATCAGGGCTATGAACTGATGGACAAAAAACGAAATATACTTCTTAAAGAACTGATGGGACTTATCGATGAGGCAAAAGGCATCCAGGAAGAGATAGATTCCACATTTACCCAGGCATATGCGTGCCTGCAGCGCGCTAATATTGAGATGGGAATCAGCAGGGTACAGGAATTCGCATTCACTGTACCAATTGAAGATTCCATTCGTATACAGACCAGAAGTATTATGGGAACAGAGATTCCACATATCAAATATGATGAAAAGCAGAATGACCTGACCTACTCACTCGGAGATACAGGAGAATCGCTGGATATCGCCAGGGAGGCATTCCGAAAGGTAAAGAATCTGACCATCAAGTTGGCTGAAGTCGAGAACTCAGCATATCGTCTGGCAACGAACATCAAAAAGACACAGAAACGTGCCAATGCTCTGAAGAACATCACCATACCGATGTACACGAATCTGGTCTACAACATCAACAACGCGCTGGAAGAAAAAGAAAGAGAAGAATTCACAAGGTTAAAAGTAATAAAACGAAGACAATAATTTAATTGGGGACGTAGTAACATGCCAAAATACTACGTCCCAATCAGCGATTAAGGGTGTCCCTAACTGTAATCAGGGGTGCCCTTTTCTTAAGGAATTCTTAGAATTTTTTAACAAAGAATTCATAGTCTGGGAAAGGGTTTCGATGTATAATAAATACCATAAAGAAAAAATTTTCATATTGTATGATAGATTCTAAGATTTGCCAGAAAATGACGGGCAGATATCTTGAAGCTTCAGATACACAGGAGGAATATTTATGGCATTGCGTAAAAAGCATGAGGTTCTGGAAGAACCGCAGGATTATGAGATAGAGCGCCGGGAGACACCGAGATATAATCCGGATCCCGAAGCGGGACTTTCGGCGGCCCAGGTGGAGCAGCACCGTGAGGATGGTTGGCGCAATGTGTCAGTCGCACCACCGGCACAGACCACGAAAGAAATTATCCGGGAAAATGTCTGTACTTACTTTAACTTAATTTTTCTTGTATTGGCAATTTTGTTATGTCTTGTCGGTTCATTTCGTGATCTGACATTTCTTCCAGTCATTATTTTTAATACATTAATTGGTATCGTGCAGGAGATTCGTGCGAAAAATGTATTGGAAAAGCTGAACATGTTAAATGCACCGCATGCCAGTGTTGTGCGTGACGGGAAAAAGTCGTTAGTGGATTCAGAAGAACTGGTACTGGATGATATTGTAATATTCAAAGCGGGAAATCAGATCTGTGCCGATGCAATTGTAGTATCCGGCGAAGTGCGAGTCAATGAATCACTGTTGACTGGTGAATCTGATGAGATTACGAAAGCTCCGGGAGCGGAGCTTATGTCCGGAAGTTTTGTGGTAGCGGGAGAGTGCCATGCCCGTCTTGATAAAGTCGGAGTGGATTCTTACATTTCCAAGCTGACATTGGAAGCGAAGGCCATGAAGAAAGGCGAGCAGTCGGAAATGATCCGCTCACTGGATAAGTTAGTAAAATTTGTCGGTATTGCGTTGATTCCGATTGGTATTACGTTGTTTGTACAAGGATTTTTCTTTAATGATCAGAGCTTCCGAAACAGTATTGTTTCCATGGTGGCAGCAGTTCTTGGTATGATTCCGGAAGGATTATATCTGCTGGCAAGTGTGGCGTTGGCTGTCAGTTCTATGAGACTGGCTCATAAGAAAGTTCTGCTTCACGATATGAAGAGTATTGAGACGCTGGCTCGCGTCAATGTGCTTTGTGTGGATAAGACAGGAACGATCACTGAGAATTCTATGAGTGTCAAAGACATGATTCCGACAAAGGAATATGATGCAGAGAAGATGCCGGAGTTAAATGGTCTTCTGTCTGATTTTGTGGGAGCCATGAGCAGCGATAACAGCACCATGGAGGCGTTGAAGGATTATTTTAAAAAGAAGACGGAACAGTCTGCCTCTAAGGTTGTTCCATTTACTTCTGTGACAAAATACAGTGGAGTCATGTTCGGGGAGAAGTCTTATGTAATCGGAGCTCCGGAGTTCGTGCTCCGCGAGGATCATGATACTTACAAACCGGATATCAGCGAGTATGCAAGAAAAGGGTATCGTGTACTTGTATTTGGCTCTTATGATGCAGCATTAGATGGCGGAAAATTGACAGGAAAGGTTCTGCCGATGGCATATGTCCTTCTGGCAAATCCAATCCGTAAAGAAGCACCGGAGACATTTGCATACTTTGCAGAGCAGGGCGTGGAAGTCAAAGTTATTTCCGGTGATAATCCGCTGACTGTATCAGAGGTCGCGAAAGAAGCCGGTATTGTAAATGCAGAGGAATATGTTGATGCGACGACACTTCAGACAGATGAGGATATTGCAAATGCGATTGCAAAATATACGGTATTTGGACGTGTGACACCGGGGCAGAAGCGTCAGTTCGTTCAAGCATTGAAAGATCAGGGAAAGACTGTTGCCATGACCGGTGACGGAGTTAATGATGTGCTGGCACTTAAGGATGCGGATTGCAGCGTAGCTATGGCATCGGGAAGTGATGCGGCATGCCAGGCGGCGCAGGTTGTGTTGTTGGAGTCCAACTTTGCATGTATGCCGTCAGTTGTATTAGAAGGAAGGCGAGTGGTCAACAACATCCAGCGATCAGCCAGCCTGTTCCTGGTAAAGAACATTTTCTCATTCCTGTTGTCCCTGTTCTCGGTTGTATTTATGATGAGCTATCCATTACAGCCGTCACAGATTTCACTGATCAGCATGTTCACCATTGGAATTCCGGGATTCTTCCTGGCATTCCAGCCGAATAAAGATGTGATCAAAGGACATTTCCTGACAAATGTGGTGTTAAAAGCTCTGCCGGCCGGCTTGACTGACGTACTGGCGGTAGCTGCCATGGCAGTCTTTGGGCAGACATTTGGACTGGGAGAGACAGACATTTCCACAGCAGGAACGATGCTCCTCGCCATTGTAGGATTTATGATTCTGTTCAAAATCTGTGAGCCATTCAACTGGCTGCGTGGCTGTGTATGGGGAGGTTCAGTTATTGGACTTTTAGGCTGTTCCATTTTCCTGCCGAAGCTGTTCGCGATTACCGGAATGTCCACAAAATGTATTATGCTGTTCGTGGTATTTTCTATTGCGACTGAGCCATTGTTCCGGTATCTGACAAAGCTTGTCAGCGGAGTAAGAAAGCTGCATATGAAGATACATAAGAAGCCGGTAGAAGAGTTTTAAGGATATAGAAAAAAAGAAATATAAGAAATATAAAAATCCTGCAGATATGTATATGATATACAATATCTACAGGATTTTTTGTCGATTCTTTCATTACTTTACAATGTCCGGATTTTCGAATACGTCCAGCGCGGTAGCTGCCAATGCTTTTGTGGCGGTATGAAGTGTATGGCGTGCCATTTTTCCATGTACATATTTCAGAAATGTCTCGTGATGTGCAAATACTTTCGGTCTTGCACCGGTATCTAACTCGCAGTATACGGTCGGGCATACATGAGATACATTTCCAATATCACTGGATCCACTTGCTTCTTCATCACTGTCTACGAAATCTGTAACACCCAGATCATTTAAGTTCTTACGCATCAGGGCGCGAAGTCCATCATGATATACAAGGTCATCATAAGAATTCTCGAAGTTGAAGTATTCCAGTTTTGCACCAGTCATAAGTTCTGCGCCTTTTGCACAATTAATGACTTTCTGAGTCAGTTCCTCCAAGTAAGCGCGGTCTTTTGCACGAATGTAGAATTGGCATGCTGCGTAATCAGGAATAATATTACATGCAGAACCACCGGAAGTTATGATCCCTGCTACACGGGCGTCATTTCTTGTCTGCTGGCGCATTGCATTGATTCCTGCAAACATCAGGTTTACAGCGTCCAGAGCATTGACACCTTTTTCAGGATAAGCGGCTGCATGGGAGGCGGTACCCTGGAAGCGGAATTCAATAGAATCCATAGCCAGAGTCAGGGCAGCACCGAGTGTGGAAGCGGCTATCCAGTTATGTCCGCACGCGTGGGCCACCTCGTCCTTGTTCGGACCATATCCCGGAAGCGCATCATACTCCGGAAGCACAGCAACTTTCGGACCCTCACCACAGTAAAGTTCTGCACGAAAAGCAGTATCAAGATCCAGATCCAGATACGGACAAGTTACCGTAAATCCATGCTCTTTTAATTTCTCAACAAGATACTTACAGGACTTAAATTCCTCACTGCCAAGCTCCGCATGATTAAACACAAACTCACTGATTTCTTCAATCTCAGCAGCAAGATTATCCTCTGCAAGATAAAGTTCTTCTTTATTCATTATACAGTCTCCTTAAAAAATATTCTTGTATAAGCTTTTGACTTTAATATCCTATCACTACCGCAGCTCCGAGTAATACGATTGAAGCAGCGAAAATGATCAGGAACAGTGGTGTTACGAATCTATACCATTTGTTAATTGGCAGTCTCATGATTCCGCACATCATAAATACGCTTGTTGCCAGAAAATATTAGAGAATCCGTCACCAAACTGGTAAGCCAGGACGCTGACCTGACGGCTGACACCAACTATTTCTCCGACTGGGGCAAGGATTGGCATTGTGATCAGAGCCTGTCCGGCACCACTTGGGATAAAGAAGTTGATAATGTTCTGAGCAAATAACATACCCATTGCACTTGCCATACCGCGGAAATGCTGGAGCATGGTAGCGAGCCAGTATACAACGGTATCAATGATCTGTGCATTTTCCATGATAACAGCGATGCTTCGGCTGATACCAACAAGAAGTGCACCATACATCATTTCCTCACGGGAAGCACATTCGAGCGTCTCAATCTTTTCTCCGTAAAGGTAAGATTTTGTCGGATCCTTCTGGATTCTACGTGCATAGCGCCATACATCCCAGATACTGATGCCCATGAATACGACAAAGCAAAGAATACGGTAACCAAGACCGGAGAACATCTTCACGTCTTCAACACGGTCAAATGTACCGGCTGGAATAATGTTAGCCAGAATTGCAGTGATGACTGTCATCATGAAAATAATGACATACGCATGTGGCATTTTAAAGCGTTTTTTCTTTTCCATTGTAAATTAAAATCTTCCTCAATCATAAGTGCTAAAAAACAGTTTTCATTTTGGCACTATTCGAGGAGTGGTACAATGAATTTTTTTACACAAATATGAATTTTTTTGCAATTTCTTTACACTTTTGCCTGAGTATAATTTCTATAATGTCAGATACTTATCAGAAAGTGCATATTTAGTCTTGAGGAACATTATGATAATCCCACACAGCCTGTAAATATTCTGGTTTAGAAAGCAACAATTTTGTACCTTCTGCCATACATCTGGCTGCATAAAGCATACCTTTATGCCCAATACTCATGCCGGCTTGTTCCCTGGCTGCCCAGTGGTGAAGAGCGGTGCCGTGGCACATAGTAGCAGCGCTGATGGTGATGAGGGGAACGGTATGGCTGACCTGGGAGGCATCGGTTCCAATGGAAAGTGGAACTGGCGTGTCCTCCAGCGGATAAAGTCCTGCAAAATATTTTCCATTGTTCATAAGTCCGGCCTTTTCTGAAATGTCTTTTGCAAAATCCAATTCTGCATCTGTATATTCAGGTGTCGGTATATGAGTCATAGCTTCATGGTAAACTTCCACTAGCGGGCGGTTGACTTTCATTTCCATGCAGCTTCCAACTAATTCGATATCGACAGTTGTTCCGGTCATCATAGCTGCACCTTTTGCACATGCATCCACGCGCTTGCTTGCATCTTCCGTGCGGCTTCTTTTGGTAGAGCGGATAAAATAATTCGTCTTTGCAAAGTCAGGTACAACATTTGCCGGAATACCATTATCCATGTAAGCATAATGCATGCGGACGTCATCTGTTACATGTTCGCGGAGATAATTCACGCCAATATTCATAAGCTCGGCAGCATCTAAGGCGCTGCGACCGCTTTCCGGTGAGCGGGAGGCATGTGCGCTGACTCCGTGAAATGTATAGTTTTTAATGTCCTGCGCCTGCCAGATGTCATTGCTGACACGGTTGCGGTCGAATGGATGCCAGGTCACTGCGATGGACAGGTCATCGAACACATTCTGTTCGTCCATAATAATTTTTCCGGACATGATCTCTTCCGCCGGGCAGCCGTAAACACGAATTACAATCGGTTCACCAGAGGATTCATAATCTGCTTTCAATGCACAGGCAGCTGCGCAGACTGCTGTTCCAAGAAGATTGTGTCCGCATGCGTGTCCGATTTCCGGAAGAGCATCATATTCAGCGAGAAAACCAATGATCGGAACTTCGTTAGAAGATGAAACGTTTTTCCCGGCTGGCTGGATTTTAGTAATATCGATGTCAGGATTGGTCCAGGCCGCAGTAAATGCAGTCTCGATTCCAGCAGTATTCCATTCTATTTGAAATCCCTGTGTTTCCAGGTAATCCGCAAGACATTTTGAAGAGAGTTTTTCTTTGTAAGCTGTTTCCGGATGTTCGAAGATATAGCATGATTTCTGAATAAGTTCATCTCTGTGGTTGTCAAGCCAGTTGGAGATAGTAGGGTATGTTGCGGTTGATGTCATAAGATGCCTCCTGTCGTATTTTTATAGTTGGGAGCTTTTATCCCAATATTTTTACAGATAACAGAACTAGTTGGTTCTGAAGTCAATTTTATACATTTTTCGTAGGATGTCAATTCCGAAGGCGTTCTTGAACGTATAATTTCCGGGGGATACAAATAGTTAGTCTTGATAGAAGTGGCTATGTCGCATATAATGATATTAGGGTCAAAAAGGTTTGAAACAATAGATTTGTGAAACAAAATAGGAGGATATATGTCAGATAGAGAAGAAAAGACCGGAAAAAATGATAACGGAAAGAAAAACAAGGGTGGTAAAAGAAATAAAATAGTAGCAATAGAAATGATTATTCTTGTACTGCTGATCATGGCAGCAGTGGCAATTTTTATTCAGAGAGATAAAAGTGTAAAAGAGGCTGCGAAGATTCATAATCAGAAGGCGAAAAAGACAGAGCAGACACCCCAAGCTGCGCAGAAAGAAAATGAGATAGAAGAAGAGACGGAGGATACGGAAGAGGAGACTGATGATAGAGACGCGTCAGTTCCTGACCGTAGTAATTTTGCAGTGCAGCCGGGAGTTTCAGTCGGAACGACGGAACAGTCCGATGAGAAAATCGTGTATCTGACATTGGATGACGGACCATCAGATAATACACAGGCAGTTCTGGATATTCTGGATAAATATAATGCAAAGGCAACATTTTTTGTGACAGGTGAGATGCCGGAATACAAAGATATGATAAAGGCTGCGTATGACAAGGGACATACAATTGGAATGCATACATATTCACATGATTATGCTAAGGTTTATGCATCGGTTGATGCGTATTTTCAGGATCTGGATCAGATTGGGCAGATGGTACAGGAAGAGATCGGCTATGTACCATGTTTTATCCGTTTTCCGGGTGGATCATCAAATACTGTATCAAAGAAATATACAGCAGGAATCATGTCCACGCTTGTGCAGGAAGTACAAAACCGTGGATATCAGTATTATGACTGGAACGGAAGTTCCGGCGATGGGTCTGTGAGAACGACCGAAGAACTGGTGGCGCAGGCAACGAGCTTTGATTCTAACAACATCATTTTACTTTGTCATGATTCCCATGGAAAACAGACGACTGTGGAGGCATTGCCACAGATTATAGAACATTATCAGTCACTGGGATATACATTTAAAGCACTGGATCGTGATAGCTTCGTAGCGCATCATGGAGTGAATAACTAATTGAGACATAAATCAGTCATAAATTGTAAATAATCGTAAGTATCGTAAATATTGTAAATAAGATATTGTAAATAATCTGTGAGATAATCGGTGAGTAATCGGCGAATTGGGTGAATTGTAAATAATCGCACGAGTCAGGGGTTGGGTAATCACAACTTCTGTGCTATAATAAACGATATATGGCATCTGACACATTTCTTTGTATAATAGGAAGGTGCATTTCCTATGCATGGCGTCAGAAGAAAGTATTTTTAAGACAGTAGAAGGAGTATTTGGTATGAATTTAATTAAAATTCGCGAATTATACAAGAATCAGGAAGCATACCTGGATAAAGAAATTACCGTTGGGGGATGGGTAAGAAGTATCCGCGACTCCAAAGCATTTGGCTTTATTGTCATCAATGATGGAACATTTTTTACACCACTTCAGGTCGTATATCATGATGATATGGAGAACTTTGAGGAGATTTCCAAACTCAATGTAGGAGCAGCTGTTGTTGTAACAGGTACACTGGTTGCAACACCACAGGCAAAACAGCCATTTGAGATTCAGGCGAAGACTGTAACAGTAGAAGGCGCTTCCGCGCCAGATTATCCGCTTCAGAAGAAGCGTCACAGCTTTGAGTACCTTCGTACGATCGCACATTTAAGACCGAGAACAAACACATTCCAGGCAGTATTCCGTGTTCGTTCCCTGACGGCATACGCACTTCACAAATTTTTCCAGGAGAGAGGATTCGTGTATGTACATACACCGATCATTACAGGAAGTGATTGTGAAGGAGCCGGAGAGATGTTCCGCGTAACAACGATGGACATGGAAAATGTACCGAAGACAGAAGATGGTGCAGTAGATTATACACAGGATTTCTTCGGAAAAGAGACAAGCCTTACCGTAAGCGGACAGTTAAATGCAGAGACATATGCACAGGCATTTGGAAATGTTTATACATTTGGACCTACATTCCGCGCAGAGAACTCCAACACAACAAGACATGCGGCAGAGTTCTGGATGTTAGAGCCTGAGATGGCATTTGCAGATCTGGAGGACGACATGGACCTTGCAGAAGACATGTTAAAATATGTCATCAATTATGTGATGGAAAACGCACCGGAAGAGATGAACTTCTTCAATTCATTTGTAGACAAAGGGCTGATCGATCGACTGACCAACGTTGCAACATCTGAATTTGCACGAATCACATACACAGATGCAATTGAGATTCTAAAGAAGCACAACGATAAATTCGAGTTCAAAGTATCATGGGGAATCGATCTTCAGACAGAGCACGAGCGCTATCTGACAGAGGAAGTATACAAACGCCCAGTATTTGTAACAGATTATCCGAAAGATATCAAAGCATTCTACATGAAACAGAACCCAGATGGAAAGACCGTGGCAGCAGTCGATTGCCTCGTACCAGGAATCGGTGAGATCATCGGAGGAAGCCAGAGAGAAGACGATTACGAGAAGCTTGCAACACGCATGGAAGAACTCGGAATGAAGACAGAAGATTACGGATTCTACATGGATCTTAGAAAATACGGATCCACAAGACATGCCGGATTCGGACTTGGATTCGAGAGATGCATCATGTATCTGACAGGAATGGGCAATATCCGTGACGTAGTACCATTCCCAAGAACAGTAAATAACTGCGAGTTATAACAGAGAAATAGCCCCTGAAATTGTAGAAAATGTTTGACACAATCAGAAAGGGACAGGTTAAAGTTCAATTGGGGACGGGGTTTTTTTGAAAAAACCCCGTCCCCAATTGAAAAAGAGGAGAATTGTATGAATATTTTAGTAGTGGATGATGAGAAAGAGATTGCTGATGTTATCGAGTTATACTTGAAGAATGATCAGTATAATGTGTTGAAATTTTATACGGGTCAGGAAGCACTTGATTGTATTGCCAGTACGAAGATTGATCTTGCGATTCTGGATATCATGCTTCCGGATGTGGACGGATTCCAGATTTTGAAGCAGATTCGGGAGAAATATACATTTCCTGTGATCATGTTGACAGCGAAGACGGAGTATATGGATAAGATCACGGGTCTGACACTTGGTGCTGATGATTATATTCCAAAGCCTTTCAATCCATTGGAGCTGGTTGCCAGGGTGAAAGCACAGATTCGACGCTATACGCAGTACAATGAGGGTACGAAGGACGAGGGGGATGTGATTGATTTTGGCGGTCTGTTCCTGAACCGGCAGTCTCATGAGTGTACTTACAATGAAGTGCCGCTGACACTGACACCGATTGAGTTTGATATTCTGTGGCTGCTCTGTGAGAACCGAGGCAAGGTTATTAGTTCTGAGGAGTTATTCCACAAGGTTTGGAAGGAAGAATGCTATAAGAACAGCAACAATACGGTCATGGTTCATATCCGGCATCTGCGGGAAAAAATGAATGGACCTACCGGAAAATCTGATTTCATTAAGACTGTATGGGGAGTTGGATATAAGGTTGAAGAATAATTATCGTAAATTAAAATTCAGTATTCTCTTGCAGACGGTGCTTGTTACGGCGCTGACAGTTCTGGTGGGTGGATTTTTGCTGAATTATGTGATCGATGGAATTTATAATGACAGTTTCGCCAGGAATTTTGTAAAAATAATGACGAAACTGCAAGTGAGTGAACCGACTGCACGGAGCCTGTATTGGAAATTGATAGGAGATAACAAGACATTTTTCATGGTTGTAGGCTTTTTGCTTTTGTTTGCTCTTTTTTTCTATGTGGCACTTTCGAAAATGACAAAGTATCTGGACCAGGTGGGAGAGGGAATTGAAAATATTCTGTCGGAATCTACGGAACCGATTCACCTGATCACAGAATTGAAACCGATTGAGATTCGATTAAATGAGATTAAAGCTACCCTGAAACGGCAGGAGTTGGAGTCGGTGGAAGGCGAGAAACGAAAAAATGATCTGGTGTTGTTTCTGGCGCATGATTTAAAGACACCCTTGACTTCTATTGTGGCTTACTTAAGTATGCTGGACGGATATCCAAAGATGCCGGAGGAGGAGCGAAAGAAATATATTCATATTGCTCTGGAGAAATCCAATCGTCTCGGTGAATTAATTAATGAGTTTTTTGACATTACAAGGTACAATTTGCAGAATATCGAGCTGGAGTCGGTGAAGATCAACTTGACTATGATGCTGGAGCAGATTGCAGACGAACTTTATGGCGTACTTCAGGAAAAAAAGCTTACTTGTGATGTGGATGTGGAAGAGAATCTGGAAGTTTACGGCGATCCGGACAAGCTTGCCCGTGTCTTTGACAATATTTTGAGAAATGCCATTGCATATTGTTATGAGGATACCAAAATTGAGATTCAGGCCAGAATGAAAAATAATAAAATCGAGATTACATTTACAAACAGCGGAGACCGGATTCCGGGAGATATGCTGCAGACGATTTTTGAAAAATTTTACCGGGTAGATAATTCCAGGTCGACCGGAACCGGAGGAGCAGGACTTGGTCTTGCGATTGCAAAAGAGATTGTGGAATTACATGATGGACAGATCATGGCGAAAAGTGATGATCTGCACACGCGATTTATTGTGATGCTGCCGTCGGAAAATGAACTGGAAGAAAATGAAAAGGGGAGTAAAAATGAGATTCATACACATCGCAGACATACATTTGGGGGCAGACCCGTACATTGGAAGCTCCCGAAAGGAAAAGCGGGAAAAGGAGATATGGACCAGTCTTGAACGAGTACTCGAAGTCTGTGAAAGTAAGCATGTGGAAATGCTTCTGATCGCAGGCGACTTGTTTCACAGGCAGCCGCTCAGACGGGAACTAAAAGAACTGGATTATCTTTTTTCAAAACTGACCATGACTGAGGTGGTTATCATTGCAGGAAACCATGATTATCTGAAGAGAGATTCTTATTATCGGACGTTTCAGTGGCCAAAAAATGTGCATATGATTCTGGACAGGGAGATTCAATGCGTGGAATTTCCAGCATACAGTCTGGCAATCTATGGCATGAGCTATGATACGAAACAGATTACAGAGGAATGCTATTGTGATGCATTTGCACAGCGGCGACAGCCATATGAGATTTTGCTTGCGCACGGAGGAGATGACAGCCATATTCCGATAAAGAAAGAAAATCTGCTGGGGCTTGGTTATGATTATATTGCAATGGGGCACATTCATAAACCGCAGATTATCTGTCCGGATAAAATTGCTTACGCCGGAGCGTTGGAGCCAATCGATAAAAACGATACTGGAGCGCACGGATACATTTACGGAGAGATTACGACCAAGGGATGCAGGATAAGATTCGTACCATTTGCAATGAGATCTTACATACATCAGACGATCGAAGTAAATCCTTCTATGACAGAGCATGAACTAAAAGAGACAGTTGCGAAAGTTATAGATGAAAAAGGAAAGGAAAATATTTACAAGATTATTCTGGACGGAATGCGTGACCCGGAAATTTCTTACAACGTGGACACGCTGGATCCATATGGAAATGTGATCGAGATTACAGATCAGACACGACCGGCGTATCAGTTCGATAAGTTGAAAGAAGCAAATAAGGGAAATATTCTTGGGGCATTTGTGGCAGAGCTGGAACAGTATCCTGAGAATAGTCTGGAACATCAGGTGCTTTGTGAGGGAGTGCGGGCATTGATGGAGACAAGAAGAGGCTAATATGAAAATCAAAGAGTTGAGACTTAAGAACTTTGGAAAGTTTACAAATAAAGAAATTCATTTTTCAGATGGAATGAATGTGATATATGGAGAAAATGAGTCTGGAAAGTCTACCCTTTATACGTTTATCAGAGCTATGCTTTTTGGGTTGGAACGAGGGCGTGGAAGAGCTGCGGCTCAGGATGCATTTTCCAGATATGAACCGTGGGAAAATCCGAATTATTATTGTGGGGAAATGAAATTTGAATCAGGAGATAAGGAATTTCTTCTGTCCAGAAATTTTGACCGGTATGGGAAAAATGAGACGCTTGTCTGTCTGGAAGATGCAGAAGAATTGTCTGTGAAAGATGGAGATCTTCAGATGCTCATGGGTGATTTGAGTCCACAAATTTATGATGATACGATGGCTATGGCACAGATGAGGGTAAAGCCTGGAATGACGCTCTCTGAGGAATTGAAAAATTATGCATCTAATTATTATGCGACCGGAGATGGGGAACTTGATCTGGCGGCAGCTATAGATTATTTGAAAGAGCAGAAAAAAGAAAGTTTGCATGAGATGCAAAAGCAAATGGAAAAACGCCAGGATAAAAGAGAACACATTTCTCAGGAAATGTCTTATGTGTGGCGTGATATTCATAAACTGGAAGAAGAACAGGCACATCTGGAAGAAGAGATTGCGTTTAGAAAAGTGCGGGAGCGAGAATCCAGGCTGTTGCTTAAGCAGGATGAAGAAGAACCCAAACACATGATAGATGAGATACGGCCATCTAAATGGAGAGTACATCCATTGGAAATATTGGCAGCGGTACTGGCAGTGGTTCTGTGTGTATGGCTTTTGAAACGTCCGTGGAATTATCTGGTCGCAATTATTTTAGTATTGCTTTCCAGCATCTATGTGTGGAACCGGATGAAGATCAGTAAAAAAGTTGAGAAGACAGAGCCAGAAAAAATTTTGGAGGAGATTACACCTCAAGAGGAGAAGATTCCTACAGACCGTCTGAAATGGGAACTGGAGAGAAATGCGTTGGAGCTTGGAGATAAGCGGGTACGTTATTCCAATCTAAAGGAAGACCTGGAAGAGTTAGACGGAATCAGTGATGAGGAGAGAATTCTAAATGTCCAGGCGGAGGCAAGACAGCTTGCGATTGATAAAATTCAGGAACTTTCTGGAGAGATGCAGAAGAAGCTTCGGGGAAAATTAAATGACCGGGTTTCAGAGATTATGGAATTTATTACAGAAGGGAAATATACCCGATTAAATGTAGAAGAAGGATTAAATATCAGCTTACTGAGTGAAGGGCGCAAAGTAGATATTGCAAGAGTCAGCCAGGGAACAGCAGAGCAGGTATATTTTGCACTTCGAATGGCAGCATCAGAAGTACTGTTAGAAGAAGAACTTCCGGTAATTCTGGATGATACATTTGTAAGTTATGACGAGGAACGGCTGGAAAGTGTGATGGAATGGCTTGCAAAAAGTGGAAAACAGGTATTATTGTTCACCTGTCAGAAAAGAGAGATGAAGATACTTTCTGAAATGGGAGTTAAAAATTGTAATTATATAAAATTACAGTAGACAAAAAGCAGATGAATGTAAAATTCTTGAACTACATTCACTTATCTGCTTTTTATATCAGCTGGGAGTCAATCCCCCAGCTGATATAGACTCCGGCAGGGCGCACATTGTCCGGTGGACAATGGTTTTGCGCCGACCGAAACGG
>OLNH01000303.1_pt1 | contig 47969 bp, 39 predicted proteins | sample 1643101 | NCBI WGS metagenome assembly OLNH01 (sample SAMEA3136758, study PRJEB25190) | human gut metagenome | biome: human gut; feature: human-associated habitat; material: faeces | place: Austria | collected 2013 | reverse complement strand
CTCTTCCGGCAGAATTCCCCCTTCTCCGGAACACATAGCCGCCTCTGCCATCGCCGCTCCCTTTGCCAGAGAAATCTTCGCCTCCCGGGAAAGCGCGCCAAAAGACATATGAGAAATGTAAATAGGGTTTTCCAGAACCATCGGTCGTTTTGCATGTTTTCCGATCACCGTTCTGGTGTTGACCGGAGCTGTTTCCTCCAGCGGCATGGGATCCAGCTGCGCCCCAAGAATCAGAATATCATCCCAGGACGGCATAGCCATCCTGGTTCCCATAGCCGCAGAAATGGATTTCCCTGTAACCGCCATCTGGTGGATTTCCTTCATATAACGACAGTTCTCATCTGTCCGCGCGTACTCCCTGGGGTAATCCAGTGTTCTCTCCTTTTCCGGCTCCTCTGCCTGTTCCACATGTTCGTAAAGGACAAACGAACTTTTCGGCTGGTGACAGACCGGGCATTCTTTCAGTTCTGCAAATGTCAGCCCCTCTTTCTCTTCATCAAAAATGTATCCGCAGACACTGCACCTGTACTTTGCCATAAAAAAGTACCTCCTCTCCTTTTGTATCTATGAAAATTACATTCTTAAGATGTACCTTTTCAATTACCCTTTCATCATAACATCAAACAGGAAAATACTCCATATTTTTCGCATATTTTTCACTAAATACTCTGAATTCCATATGTAATTAAGTAAAAAATCCACAAAAAGCAGACGAAACCAGTGGTGCATCCATGATAAAATTCGAAAAAACTCGAATTTTATTTTTTTTTAATTTAGGTATTGACTTTTTCCTTCTTATCCCGTATAATAGCTACTGTTGACGGGTTGAACAACTCGGTAAACAAATCGAAGCGTGGCTCAGTTTGGTAGAGCGCTGCGTTCGGGACGCAGAGGTCGTGGGTTCGAATCCCGTCGCTTCGACTCCTTGGCAGGGGCACCGGAACACTTGAGAGATCAGGGTTCCGGTGTTTTTCGTTATGCTATTATGCTATATTCTGGTTATAAGGTTTGTAAGAATTTGATTGCAACAATTGAATCGTAGAAAAATCCACTGTGGGTGATAGTTTTTTCTATTGCAACAGTGGATTTTTCTACGTTAAGATGTATATGAAAAATCAGAATAAAAAAACAGGAGCACAGGATGAGAGGAAAAGGCATACATTCAAAATCGATCTTTGTACAGCTGATAGTATTTTCATTGCTTACCAGTCTGGTGCCGATTTTGATTATCAGTATATTTTTATTTTATAAGCTGGACAATACGGCACAGACAGAGACGAAGGATTATCATGAGCAGATTACTTCTCAGTATATGAAAAATATTGAGGAAAAACTGCAACAGTACCGAAACAGTCTGGAAGTAATCGCCAATAATACGGTGATTTTGAATACACTGACGGATGAAAAGCTGAATCCGTATGATAGAGGAGAACTGGTCAGCAAAGAGGTGGACAACTCTCTTTTGCTGGAGATGCAGAGTGAAGTGAGAAACTGCATGGTGTATTCCAGAGTGCAAAATTGCAAGGTATATGGCAGTCGGGCGTCTATGATGCAGCAGGCGAGCAGAGAAGTATGGTATCTGCAGGAAAAAGCGGAAGAAGATGGCTGGTTTTCTTATTTTGCCTTGAAGGATTCAGAACCGATCCTATCACTGGTGAAGGATATTGAACAGCTGGATACGGAACATCTGAGCCGATCGCAGCTGGGAATCATAAAACTGGATGTGGCAATGAAGCGTCTGTTTGTACCGGCGTCAACGGAGGGTGATGAGAGTGCCACTTACAATGTGATTGTGTATAAGGGTCAGGGGAAAGATGCAAAGATTTTGTATCAGACAGTGAAAAATGATGGAGATGAGATTTTAAAAAAATATTGGGAAGAAACGGCGGACCTAAAAGATGGAGCGAATTCCAACGGACAGATCTCCACGTATACTGTGAACGGTCAGACACTGGAAGAGTATGGACTGAATCTGCTGTTTTTGTTTGATAACCAGGACGCCTGGCAGAAACGGATGGAGATTATCGAGGCGATTCTTCCACTATTACTGCTTCTGATCGTGACGGTGACCGGGCTGATTTACTGGTACAGTAAAGATTTTTCTTCCCGTGTGGAACTGTTGGTGAGAAAATTCCGTCGTGCAGAGACAGGAGATCTGTCCGTGAGCGAAGAAATCGGAGGAAGTGATGAGATCGCTGTGTTGGATCAGCAGTTCAACTGTATGCTCGGAAAACTGGATCAGCTGATCAAGACCAGTTATGTGCAGAAGCTGGAAAACAAAGAGGCACAGCTGAAGAATCTGCAGCTGCAGATCAATCCACATTTTCTGTATAATACACTGGAAACGATCAGTTCTATTGCGGCGGTAAAGCAGGTATTTGTCGTGTGTGATATCTGCGGAAAGCTGGGGGAAATCTTCCGGTACAGTCTGGGAAAAGATTATGGGGAAATGGTGCCTCTGGAGCAGGAAATGAAACATATTAAAAACTATATGTTTATCCAGGAGATCCGTCACGGAAACCGGCTTCAGGTATTTTATAATATTGATGTGGATGCGGCGCATGTATATATTCCGAGGTTTATTTTGCAGCCAATCGTTGAAAATGCAATCTCACATGGTCTTGGGAATCTGACGAGTGTCGGAATATTGGAAATCTCTGCATTTGAGAAGAATGACCGGCTGTATATCCAGATCGAGGATGATGGGGAAGGTATGGATCAGGAAAAAGTCGCAGAGATCGTCCGGTTTATCAATACGGCAAAACCGGTAGAGAGAAAGAAAAATATAGGAATCCGCAACGTAAATCAGAGAATCAAACTGGCATGCGGAGAACAGTACGGAATTATCATTGAGAGTACTCCATATCAGGGATGTCGCTTTACGATACAACTGCCGGTTATGAGGGAAGGAGAAGAAAATGAGACATAATGTATTGATCGTGGATGATGAACAACTGATTCGCCAGGGATTGCGGGCACGCATCGAGTATCTGGGAATTGATGTTGACGAGATATTTGAAGCGGATAATGGTCTAATGGCACTGGGGATCCAGGAGGAACATCCGATCGATCTGGTAATTACAGATATCCGGATGCCGGATATGGACGGACTGGAATTGATTCAGGAGATGCAGAAGAAAAATAACCAGCTCAGATTTATTGTACTCAGTGGGTATGCGGAGTTCAGTTATGCGGAAACGGCGATCCGGTTGGGGGTGAAGGCATATCTGTTAAAACCGGTTTCCAACGATGATCTGAAAGAGGCGTTCGACAAAGCTTACAAAGAGATGGAGCAGACTGCCAGCATCCGACAGGAAGTGCAGATGAAAAAGCGAATGGATCGAGAGAAACGGGTGTATCAGCAGGAAAAAGAACTAAATGCCCTTTTTTCCAGTCGGGAGACTGGTGTGATTACACGTGAGAAGCTGTGTGAGATCTTTGGATGCGATACGAAAGTCTGGGGCAGTGAGCAGGTATTTTATCTTGCCGTGCTGCATATCAACAAAGAAAGCTTTGAACATCAGAGATTTCGTCCGGTGGATCATGAGCTTGTACGTTTTACGATCCGCAACATTTTTGAAGAGATTGATGCACAGTGTGACAAATTACTGGTAAACAGTCTGTCAGATGCGAATCAGCTGTATGGGATTTTTGCGTTCAATGATAAGAAAAAACTGCGGATGGAAGTGGAACGGATCTTTCTTAGAATGCGGTCTGTTCTCGAAAAGAAGATGGGAATTTATCTGACAATTGGTGTGAGCAGGTGCTGCAGCCGGGTGCAGGGGAGAGACGCATCGGAGGCCAGCCAGGCGTTAAAACAGCGGATTATTTATGGGAAAGCCAATATTTATTTTTATGAAGATGTTCGGATCTTAGGTGAGCAGGAATTTCCGGTATCACAGTTGCATCTGCTGGAACAGTATATGGAGCATAATGAGGTTTTCAAGATAAAAAATCTGGTGCAGGAAATTTTTTCGGAAGAACTGGTGAAAAAATACGGCAGTGCCTATCTGCGAATTATGTGGATCCGTATCCTGAATAGTTTGTTGCATCACTATGAACGGAGGGGAAGAAATGCAGCGGAGATTGAAAAATTGTTACAAAGTTATAATCTTCCGGATCAGATTCAGTCAATTCAGGAGATAGGACAAAAAATCGTGGAAATGGTGATGGAGTGCGTTTCCACAGAAAGCGTTACCGATGCCAATGCCAGAAGTAAGATTCAGATGGCGGTCGGTTACATTCAGGAACATTTCGGGGAAAACCTGACGGTCAATGATCTGGCGGAACATTATGGGATGAGTCCGAATTATTTTTCGTCGATGTTTAAGAAAGAAATGAGCCGGTCGGCGGTGAATTATATTACGGAACTGCGGATCAATCAGGCGAGAGAACTGCTGTATCACTCGGAACTGAATGTGGTGGATATCTCGAAAAAAGTGGGGTATGAGGACAGTCAGTATTTCTTCCGGGTATTTAAAAAATATCTGGGAATGACGCCGTTACAGTACCGGGAAGAGAGCAGAAAATAGAAAAAAGATTTGAAAAAAAATAACATCGTTTTTCGTAGAATTATCTACTGAAAAACGGTGTTATTTCTATTTTCGGAAAAGATAGAAAGGGATATAGTGGGGAAATATGGAAAAGAAAAATTCCATGAGAGAGGGAAAGGGAAAAGAAACTATGAAACGAATGAGAAAAATTGCAAATTCAAGGGATGCGCAGCTGTTGTTTTTTCTATGCTGGTTTGCTTATTTTACCTCCTATATCGGACGGTTGAATTATTCGTCAGCGATGACAGCGATGATTCAGGAGGCAGTTTTGACGAAAAGCCAGGCAGGATTTATCAGTATGGTATATTTCTTCGCTTACGGGATCGGACAGTTCTGTAACGGGCTGCTGGGTGACCGGTTTCATCCGGGAAAGATGATTTTTTCCGGTCTTGCGATCGCGGCAGGGGCAAATCTGTGCATGGGATTTGTCAGCGGATTCGGAGCAATGGCAGTGGTCTGGGGGATCAACGGGTACGCACAGGCAATGATCTGGCCGCCGGTGATCCGGATCTTCGCGGAGATGGTGAGCCGGGAACAGAAGATGAAGTTCTGCGTCAATATCGTATCCTCACAGGTGGTAGGAACGCTGGCTTCATATCTGCTGGCGGCAGTTGTGATGTGGCTGATCGGATGGAGAGCCGTGTTCGCCGCGGCAGCGATCTGCCTGTGTGTGATGGCAGTTATCTGGATCATCGGGTTTGGAAAGATTGAGAAATGTGGAAAAGATCCGGAGAAAGAAAGGGCAGATGTGGATAACGCTGAATCTACAGCTGCGAAAACGGTAAATGCAGGAAAACAGGCATGGCTTGGTTCCGGCATCCTGATGGTCTTATTCCCGGTGATCATCCACGGCATGTTAAAGGACGGAGTGACGACATGGGTTCCGACCTATATTACGGAGACATTCCTCACATCTCCGGCATTTTCCATTCTGGTGACAACCGTACTTCCGATCGTCAATTTGACAGGGGCTTATCTGGCACAGTACCTGTATCAGAAATGCAAAAAACAAGAAGCAGCTGCAGCTGTATGGCTGTTTCTGCTCGCAGTGCTGGCTCTGACGGGCATTTGGATCGGAAAAGATACTTCGATGATCCTGACCATTGTACTGTTTGCGATGACAACGGCATCTATGATGGGTGTTAACACGATATTTGTCAATTTCTTTCCGCTTCGCTATGAGGCGATCGGAAAGGTATCAACGGTGTCCGGTTTTATGAACGGTATGGCATATGTGGGAACAGCGGTATCCACGTTTACGATCGGCGTTCTGGTGGAACAGAAAGGCTGGAACGTGACGATCGGAAGCTGGGTGGTGATGACATTCCTGGCACTGGTGGTGTGCATGCTGGGAAAGAAAGAAATTTTTGCAATCGACGGAATATCCCAGAAAAAAGTGAAAAATAAGACAGCATAATAAAAAAGCTCCCTGTCAGGGAGCTTTTCTTTATTATGCTGTTTTACAGATGTATTACCGGGCTTGTGCATACAAGGTTTTCGATGATGGCTTCTTTCTCGAAAAGCATCGGGATAATAATTGCATCCTCTGCAAAAGAAGTCAGCGAAATCCGGTCGGATAGGCTGCAGGTGATAACCTGATCTTGTGTGCGGAGAGTGATTCTGTAATCGTCCTCGGCGAGGGGCTCGTAGCCCGGTTTTCCGGTCTGGTGGATGGTGAAGGTGAGTGCTTCCCCATCGTTATGTACTTCCAACAGAGGTCCCTTGCATACCCAGGTACGCTGGTTGTGGATCGCATCGGAGAGTTCCCGGCAGATATCGCCGTCCGGTTCACCCTGAATGTAGGTGGAATAATGTCCGTGCAGAGTGCTGTTGCCATGAAGATCCATGCCACAGGTAGCAGCCAGTTTTTCACCGGAAAGCACCAGATCTTCCCATAATTTTACTCCTTTTTCATTGACTTCGTGAAGCGGTTCCGGGTTGTTGAAGATTTCGATGAAGTCACAACAGGAATAATCGGTGATCGTCATCTCGAAACGGCAGCCCTGTGCGAACGGCCATCCGAAGGAATACGGATGTGCCACACCGACCAGTGCCCCTTTTTTACGGGCAGCCTGAAAGAGGAGTTCCGGTTTGTGTTTGTTGATATTTTCCCACGGTACATACTCGGTCAGGTTCAGACAGAGGATGTGTCCGTAATAAGTGGTATATTCCATGCCAGGGATAAAGGCGATTGGCTGTGGATGCTCTTTCAGATAATTTTCAATTTTGCAATGTCCGGATATAGTGTTGTGATCGGTCAGGGCAAAGGCATCCACATGGTCTGCCACCATAAAGTCCGTCAGCTCTTTAAAGGTAAATACTGCATCGGATTCATTGGTATGATTGTGTAATTCCAGTCTTTTATACATAAAAAGTTCCTCCCTTAACGTGCGCGTACCGTCAGTTGGTAGTTGGTGTTATCCAGCAGTACGGAAAATACCAGGATGGTTACTTTTAACACGCCCTCGATGGTTGGCTGTGGGATACATCCTTCGGTAGCTTCTGTTGCGGTAAAATGCATGTGTCGGGTTGTCAGCTGTCTGTGAATGTTGCCGATGAAGGTATCATTCAGGGTTGCCATGGTATGAATCTCGGTTTTCATACCGTGATACACGGCATCTTCCCATTCTTCCGGCGTACCTGCTTCCATACCATATTCTTTCTGACAGTATTCCAACAGCTGCTGTTTCAGCTCCGGTGTCACGTCTTCCGGGCGGAAGTGTTGTGGTTCAAAAGAAAATTCAATATCCAGTTCTTCGTAAGTCTGATCCAGGCAGACGGTATAGGAAATCTGACCGATAAAGTCTTTGCATAATTTTCCTTCTACCTGGTAAATGGTTTTCATCTCTTCCATAATAGTCTCCATTTTCATTTGTAGATTTTCTGTCCGTACAGCCGGCACTGTACCGGCTGTATACTTTCAGAATAATCAGACCGATTGCCGATGTCAATAGTCTGAAAAAAATCGTAGAAAAGTCCAGTTATTTTAAAAGGTATGTGCATTATGGGGAAAAAACAGATTTGCTATAATGGTCGCGGACAGATAGAAGAAAACAGAAAGTAAATACAAATGGTATCGGAATGATTGACGAAACAGTGAAAAATGCAGAAAATAAAGGAGGGTCACATGGAAAAAAGGACACTTTATAAAGAGGGAACTTACAAAAAAGGCAATCTTCACACCCACACTACCTGGTCGGACGGATTACATACCCCACAGGAGACAGCGGAACACTATCGAAGCAAAGGATATGATTTCCTGGCACTGACGGATCACTGGGTTTATGGAATACATCCGGAATTAAACCGGGATGATTTTCTGGTGTTTCCGGGAACGGAGCTGGATATTGAGCTGCCGGGAAGAAAGGATCACCATCTGGTAGGATTCGGTCTGCCGGAGACAAACCGGATACCGGAACATTATACTTTTGAAGAAGAACGCAGAAACGGTGTGCTGACAACAGCGGAGCGTATCATCGAATATTTCGGACAGAGAGGAAATGTAACACTGTATGGTCATCCGTACTGGTCGAAAATCGATTCTACCGATATCAAATATCTGCAGGGTATGATCGGTATGGAAATCTACAACCACGGTTCCGAATTTTTCGGAAACAACGGTAATTCGGAGACGTATTTTGATCATTTTCTGTTTGTAAGAAATAAAATTTTCTGTTTTGCTACGGATGATGCTCATAATATCGGGGAACACGATCTGGGTGGATTTATCATGGTAAAGACGAAAGAATTTACCCACAGGGGAATCCTCGAGGCGATCAAAGACGGAAGTTTTTATGCATCTTCCGGACCTTTGCTCCATGATTTTTATGTGGAAGACGGAGTTGCACATGTGACCTGTGAGCCGTGTCAGCATATTTATTTTCAGACACCGCATCGGGGAGACTGTCTGTTCAGCGAGGAAGGGGATTGTCTGACCGAAGGGAGCTTTGTGTTAAATGGAGATGAAGAATATGTCAGAGTGACGATCAAGAACAGCAGAGGTCAGAAGGCATGGACACAGCCGATCTGGTTGTGGCTGTTCTGATGGCGGAATGGACAGAAAAGGAAATACAGGAGAGAAGAATGATGTTAAAGTTAGTGACTTTTAATATACGATGTGATTATGACCAGGATGGAGCCAACAGTTTTCGGTTCCGCAAACCTGTGATCTTAAAGAAACTTGCCGAAGAGAAACCGGATGTGATCTGCTTTCAGGAAGTCCTGCCCCATGTGGCAGCATGGCTGAAAGAGAACCTGACGGAATATACCGTGATCGGCTGTGGAAGAAGCGAAACACTCGAAGATGAACAGATGACTGTAGCTTTCCGTACGAAACGTCTGAACCTGATCAATATGGAAACGTTCTGGTTGTCTCCGACACCGTATGTACCGGCAAGCAGATATGAAGAGCAGTCCATCTGCCCGCGGGTGTGTACGGAAGTGGTGCTGGAGGATCTTCAGGAAAAGAAGGTTTTCCGTCTGTGTGATATTCACCTGGATCATCTTGGTGTACAGGCCAGAACTCTGGGACTGTCGCAGATCTTAAAGAAGATGGATGATGCAGTCCTGTTTGCCGGAGCACCGGTGATCCTTGCGGGTGATTTTAACGCAGAGCCGGACGGAGAAGAATTTGCCGTGATGAGAGAACGGACAGATTATGTCAACTATACCGAGGGCATTGGCATTACCTATCACGGATTTGAACCGGAAGATGAACCGGAACGGATCGATTATATTTATATCAAAAAAGCAAAAGAAGGCTATGCAGGACTTACCTGCAAAGGTGTGGAAAAGTGGGAAGACCGGGATGGAGAAGTATGGCTTTCCGACCATTACCCGATTTGCGCGGAGCTTGAGTGGAAAAAACTATAAAGAATGATGGACTTTTTTTGAAGTGTAGATTTTTCCACTGGTGCAGGAAGAAATGTCCATTGTGAAGAAAACAGCTGCTTCGTATAATAGCCTCATCAAACAACGAAGGAGGAAATCTATGAAAGCAGCAAGTGTTGGAAAGGCTAAAAAATATAAGCCGAAGAAACAGCCGCTGAAGAAACGACTGGTCCGTTACTGGCCATTGTATCTGATGCTGCTTCCCTGCATCATCTACTATGCACTGATCTGTTATGTGCCGATGGCAGGTTCTGTTCTCGCCTTTAAGGATTATTCCTTTAGGAAGGGAATCTGGGGAAGCCCATGGATCGGATTGAAGTATTTTAGGACCTTCTTTTCCAGCTACGATGCGCCGAGACTGATCCGTAATACACTGACTGTTGGTGTGATCAAGTGTATTCTGGAATTCCCGTTTGCTATCCTACTTGCCCTGTTGCTGAATGAACTTCGCAGCATGAAGTTTAAGAAGATCTCGCAGACCATCACCTATCTGCCGCATTTTCTCTCTTCTGTTATTATCGTAACCATGCTGCAGAGAATTCTGGCACCGAACACCGGTGTTCTGAATCAGACAATCGCAGCACTGGGAGGAGATGGAAGTACATTCTTCCTGATGGAAGCAAAATATTTCTTCAGAATCCTGTTTTCCATGGATCTGTGGAGAAATATCGGATGGGATTCCATCATGTATCTGGCAGCAATCAGTTCCGTAGATCTGGCATTATATGAGGCAGCAGAGATGGACGGATGTGGAAAGATGGGTAAAATGTGGCATATCACATTGCCGGGTATCCGGGGAACGATCGGTCTTCTGTTTATCATGGGAGTAGGCGGACTGCTTTCTTCCGGTGTAGAACAGATCTGGCTGTTACGTACACCTGGTAACATGTCTCTGGCAGATACCCTTGATGTATACGTTCTGCGTATCGGTATTCAGGGAGGACAGTTTGGCTATGCAACAGCGATCGGTCTGATCCAGGGTCTGGTAGGACTGGTGCTCGTAGTAGTCTGCAACCGGATCTGTAAGAAGATCACGGAAGTCGGATTGTGGTAAAAAGAAAATGGAAAATCAAATGTATAGTGGAGGAAACTACATGAAAAAGAAAATGGTAAAACGCCTGATGGCAGCTTCCATGGCAGGAACACTGGCAGTGACCATGTTTGCAGGATGCGGCAGCTCATCTGACAGCAAAGACAGCAGCGCAAAAACAGAAGATACCAGCGAAGATAATTCCGACAAACCGGATACCTGGATCGCTGACCGTACGATCACCGTACAGGCTTATGTAGATGATATCGGAAATACGCTTCCGGATGACTTTAACAACACCGAAACCATGAAAAAGATCACAGAACTGACCGGTATCAAACTGGATGTAAAATATACACCGGGTGACAGCGATGCCAAAGTAATGGCTTCTCAGCTGGCTTCCGGAACCATCCCGGATGTTATCGTATCTTATCTGGATAACTCCACAAGACCGGAGTTTCCACTGCTGTACAAAGCAGCAAAAGACGGAATGTTCGCAGATGTATCTGAATATATGAAAAACAGCGAAGTATATTCCAAATATTATGAAGACGATTATCTGCCGGATGATACAAAGAACAACATCGTATTCCGTGATGACCTGGATGGTGTATATCTTTGGCAGATGAATATCGATGAAATTGATCGCTCTCTGGAATACGACGCAGATGAGGAATATGTAGGTGGTATGTACATCCAGAAATCCATCGCAGATGATCTGGGTATCGATACCACAGCAATCAATACACAGGAAGACTTCTATGATCTGCTGGTTAAGATTAAAGAAGGCGGTTATACCGATGACAACGGAAATGCTGTTTATCCGTTGGGACCGAAATACTGGGGAGGATCTGTCGATGCGCTGAAATACATCGCAACCGGTTATGACTGGGGTGTAAGTGATGACTACAACCTGGATGAAAACGGTGATGTAAAGCATATCGCAGAGACCGATCATGTATATGATGAGATCAACTTTATCAGAAAACTTCTGGATGAAGATCTGATGAACCCGGAATTCTTCACCATGGACTCTACCCGTGCAGAAGAAGTATCCAAAAACCATAACTCAGCAATTATCGCTGACGTACATAATTACGAAGAGATTATTTACTCCAACGATGACTGGATCCCGTTAGGACCGTTGAACGATATTGCTGATGACAACAAGGAAGTTGTACATGGAAAGAGCGGTCGTGGATGTATGGCAATCTCCGCAGATGCAGAGAAGCCGGAAGAAATCTTCCAGTTCTTTGACTGGCTTTCTACAAAAGAAGGACAGATCATCGCACAGTATGGTGCGGAAGGCGTATCCTACACAATGGAAGACGGCTACCCAAGACTGACAGATGAAGTTGCAGAAAAACTGAATGATGGAGATACAGATTATCTGATCAACACCATCGGTGCGGGATTCGGTGGATCCGGAAACTACTTCTTCGAGTTTGTTCTGACAAACAAAAACAACAAAGATAACTTTGGCGAGTCTCGTCCGGGAGCATCTTCCGGTAACTCTACTTTTGCAAGAAGTGTACAGATCGCAGAAGATTACCCGGTAGAAAAGAAACTGGTTCCGGGGCTGGATGCAACAGCTTATATGTCCGCGGACGAACTTGCGGATGTAAAGACACAGATGGATCTGCTTGACTGGGATGAGACATTCGTACAGGCCTGCTTTGCAAAATCTGATGCTGAAGTAAAAACAATCGTAGAATCTTTCCGTGATCAGCTGAAAGCTGCAGGAATCGATCGTTTTGAAGAATACGTGAAAAACGTGTACGACGAAGATCCGGATTCTGTATCCTTCTACGACTAAGACAAAGAGATCCTGCCTGCCTCCTGTGGCAGGCAGGGGAATGAAAAGCGGGTAAGTTACACTTACAGAAAGGATTGGGTACGCAATGCACAAAAGTAAGATAAAAGTCAATCCGATGGACCAGGCACTTCAGATCCTGATTTATCTGATCATTATTGCACTCTGTCTGATCATTCTGCTCCCCTGCCTGAACGTAGTGGCGCTGGCATTCAACGATGGAGCTGATGCAGCAAGGGGTGGCGTATGGTTCTGGCCGAGACAGTTCACAATGAATAATTTCAAAGAAGTATTCAAGGACGGAAGTATCACAACAGCTTATGTGATCACGATCGCAAGAACTGCAATTGGAACATTTTTAAGCTTAATGGTAACCACACTGGCAGGTTACGCACTGAAACAGGAAGATCTGCCGGGAAGAAAGCTCATCACCATGCTGATCACATTTACCATGTTGTTCGGTGGTGGTATGATTCCTACTTATATTCAGTACAAAAACTTACACCTGTTAAACTCTTTCTGGGTTTACGTGGTGCCGAGTCTGGTAAGCGTTACCTATCTGTTGATGGTACGAACCTTCTTCGAAGGAATCCCGGACAGCCTGGAAGAGTCAGCCAAACTGGACGGCTGCGGATTCTTCCAGACCTACCTGAAAATTATGCTTCCACTTAGTAAACCGGTAATCGCCGTAGTTGGACTGTATACTGCAGTAAATCATTGGAATGACTGGTTTGCAGGGGCATTCTATGTCAACGATACGAAACTGTGGCCGGTACAGACCGTTCTGCAGCAGATGTTGACAAAAGCAATGAATTCACAGCAGGAAGTAACTTCTGTTGCACAGGCACTGGCACATAACACTGTGTCTGTAACATCTGATTCTCTGAAGATGGCAGCAGTTGTTGTTACAACCGTTCCCATCCTTTGCGTATATCCGTTCGTACAGAAATACTTCGCACAGGGTGCCATGATCGGTGCGGTGAAGGGTTAAGTAGAAAAGATAAAAAAGGTTCTTTGCCTCGTTCAGCATTGATATAGAGATGAATCCATGAGCGATGCGGGGAACCTTTTTCAATAAAAAACAGAGAATGAAAATTACTGATTCTGAAAATAAAAATCAGAAAGCAGATAAAAGAGATAAATAAAGAGACCAATGTAAAAAGGACACTACAAGGCAGTACAGAATCATGATACAATGAACAAGACGGAACTGAAAATTGCAGAAAATCACAAAATACTGCACAAAGGTTTGGAGCATAAAAGAGAGGGTGAAGGTATGAATGCAAAAAAATGGGATATTTATGTATACGGCGATGTCAACATTGATATCGTGATCCCGGGGGTGGAAAAATTTCCGGAACCGGGTCAGGAAGACGAAGTTCCGGTAATGGAAACTTTTGTCGGCGGCGGTGCCGCATTATTTACTCTGGGTGTGGGAAAACTGGGGCTGCATCCTGTTTTTCAGGGAGAAGTGGGCGATGACTGTTATGGCGAACTGATTCGGAATAAATTCCGGGAAAGCCATGTAGATGATTCTCTGTTAGCGGTAAGCAAAGAGTTAAAGACGGGGATTTCGCTAAGTTTTACAAACGAAAAAGACCGCTCCTTTTTGACCTATCGGGGAACCAACGAAAAGATCAGTATTTCCCATGTGGATGTAGAGAAAGTAAAAGATGCCGCCCATATTCATGTGACCGGCTATGCAGGATCCATCAACCATGATGAATACCTGAAACTGTTAAAGAAGATCAAGACAGAGACACAGGCAACTGTATCGTTCGATGTGGGCTGGGACTCCACAGGAGAGTGGAAACCGGAGATTCGTGATCTTTTCCCGTATATTGATGTGTTGTTCATGAATGAGACAGAGGCAGAGCATTATGGAAGAAAAGCAAGTGCTGAGGAAGCGGCAAGGGAATTTGCCCGGACCGCAGGTATGGCGGTTATTAAGATGGGAAAAAAGGGCTCTGTCGCAGTAAAAGATGGAAAACTGTATCAGGCAGCACCGTACATCGTGGAAGCAGTAGATACTACCGGAGCAGGAGATTCTTTTAATGCCGGGTTTGTCTATGGCTTCCTCAAAGGAAAATCCATGGAAGAATGTCTGAAGTGTGGAAACGGATGTGGGGCACTTTCCGTGACAGCTCTGGGAGGCAATACCGGATTTCCGACAGAAGAGAAACTGGAAGCATTTATCAGAAGTTATGAAGCATAGATGGTAGGCTGACAAACAAAAAAGAATGGTAACTGTTCAGACACGGAATAGTTACAAAGGCTCAATAACAGGAGGAATATGTCATGAAAATTGCAGTTATCGGAGGAGCAGGAGTACGCACGGTAATCTTTATCAACGGACTTTTAAAGAGATACAAAAAACTTCACATTGACGAAGTGGTACTCTATGATATCCAGGAAGAAAAACAGAAAATCATTGAAAAGTTATGTAAACATGTAGTGGAGAGAAATCATGAAGAACTGAAAGTATGGGCAGTATCTGATCCGGTGGAAGCCATCACAGGTGCAGATTATATCGTAACCACACTGCGTGTGGGCGGAGATCATTCCCGTGTGGTAGATGAGACCATCGCTCTGGAGCTGGGAGTGATCGGACAGGAGACCACAGGTGTGGGTGGATTTTCTATGGCAGTGCGTACCATTCCGGTTCTGATGGAATACTGTGAACTGATCAAAAAATATGCACCGGATGCATGGATTTTTAACTTTACCAATCCGTCCGGTCTGGTAACACAGGCACTGCGAAGCGCCGGATACGACAAGATCATCGGTATCTGCGATGCACCAAGCAGTACCAAGTTCCGTATGGCCCATGATCTGGGTGTGGAAGAAGACGATCTGTATGTGGAATTCTTCGGATTAAACCATCTGTCCTGGATCCGCAGCGTGAAGAAAAAAGGAGAAGAAATTCTGCCGGAGCTGCTGGCAGATGATGCATTTTTACAGGGGGTACAGGAGTTTTCTATGTTTGATCCGGACCTGCTCCGTTCCATCGGATTCCTGCCAAATGAATATCTGTATTACTACTATCACAGAGAAAAAGCCCTGGAAAATATCAAAAAATCAGGTGCAACCAGAGGAAAAACCATCGAGATCGTCAATATTCAGATGATGGATGAACTGAAACATATGGATATGGATGCAGATCCGGAGGGAGCACTGCAGACTTTCCTGTATTATATGCAGGTACGTGAAAATTCTTACATGAGCATCGAATCTGGTCTGGCAAAACGTCCGCTGCTGGAAAAAGGTCAGCTGGAAGTACCGGACGGTATGGGATATGCAGGGGTTATGCTGGACTGCATTGAAGGTATGCAGAGTGAAAAAGGAAAATATCTGGTATTGTCCGTAGAAAATAACGGAAGTATCCCGGGACTGGCAGATGAAGATGTGATCGAGACCACCTGTCTGGTATCTAAAGACGGCATCCATCCGGTCAAGGTAAAAGAAGTGCCGGAACACTGCTATCTGTTGATCCGTCTGATCAAAATGTATGAAAAACTGACAGTGGAGGCAGTCAAGAATCATTCCAAAGAAACCGCTGTACAGGCACTGATGTTACATCCGCTGGTAAACTCATATTCGCTGGCAAAACAGCTGGTAGATAAATATGATGAGGTTTATGGTGGAATCTTTCACTGATGTCTGAGTGATAAAATAATAAGACAATTAAGTGTTCCCCTGTATAACCGGGAAATTGTGTGGATATACAGGGGAAAAAGTATGTGGGGTGTGGACAAGATGAAGATCCGATGGACGAATCAGGCAGAAGAACAGCAGACAGAAGTTTTCTTTGAGAAAGGAACGGCCACACCGGAGAATTTTCGGAAGCTGGGAAAAAAACGGGGCGGTGACTGCCGGATTGTGGTAGAAAAAGAAGGATTTTCCGAAGAGGAATGGATACAGATGCTGTGCAATGGGGTGTGCAGCTTGTACGATGGTGCATATCTGTTTTCCCGGAACGGGGTGAAGATGCTGGGAAAACAGAAGGTATACGAAAACAGGGATTCGCTGTGTGATTATGGAGATACCTGTTATACGTTTGTATTGGAAGGCTCGGTGCAGGAAATAGCAGCGCTGGAGCGTGGGGAATTATTGGGACGTTGTAAAGGATATGCGAGAACTCTTGGAAATCTGCCGAACAATTACTTACATACTGAAGATTTAGCATCGTATGCACAGACGCTGGCGCAGGAGCTTGGAATCGACTGTGAAATTTATGGAGATCAGAAGCTGGAAGAACTTGGATGCGGCGCTCTTTTAGCAGTCAATCAGGGAAGCCGGAGAGAGGCTGCCATGGTAGTGCTTCGCTATGAGGGCGCACCGGGGGCAGACTGGACCGCACTGGTCGGAAAAGGACTGATGTTTGATGCCGGGGGGTATCATCTGAAGTCTGTCGATGGCATGAACGGCATGAAGTACGATATGTGCGGGGCAGCGGAAATGCTGGAGATGCTGGAGTATCTTGCTATACAGAAAGTCGAAAAAAATGTGATGGCAGTGCTGATGCTCGCAGAAAATGTGATCAGCCCGGATGCGGTAAAGATGGGCGATGTGATTACGACGCTGGCAGGAAAGACCGTGGAAGTCTACAACACCGATGCGGAAGGACGGCTGGTATTGTGTGACGGTATCACGTTTGCGCAGCGTATGGGGGCGCGCACCGTGATCGACCTTGCCACCCTGACGTATTCGGCACAGAGCTCCCTGGGAGATCAGGTGGTTGCGCTGTTTGGCAATGAGCGGGAAGCGCTTCGCATCTGGGAAGAAACAGCGGAGCAGACCGGAGAATATTACTGGCAGCTGCCGATGGGACCGATCTACCATAAGATGATCGAATGGTCGATCTGTGCGGACTTTGCCAATTATGCACCGGGGAAAGGGGCAGGTGCCAGCGTGGCAGCCTGTTTCCTGGAAAATTTTGTAGAAGAAGGAACACGGTGGATCCACCTTGATATGGTGGGACCGTCGGTGGTACGGAAAGAGACCGACGAGATGGCAGAGGGAGCCAGCGGAGCCTGCATGAGCACACTGGCGGCATATCTGACAGGATGAGGAAGCACTGTCGGTTATGGGCAAGTAGCGAAGCGGGTTGCGAATATCCGCTTGACTGAATCTGAGAAATACGAAAACAGGAGAAGTAGCGTTTCACAGAGGGGGAAATGTTACGGGTGAAAAACAATGAATTTTACATTTGATGGCAATATCTCCAGAGAAGTTCTGGAAAATTACCTGTCCCGGAGTGTGACGGCAGCAGGTTTATATGAAAGCAAAACACTGGAAGATGATCTGCGTGCGATCCGGGAGATGGGTGTGAAATTTCTTGGAAGAGCATCAGGTATCTGGTATATGACGATGGATGACGAAGAACATTTTCGGCTGTCAAAAGAACTGGCAGATAAAGTGCATGCCCAGGATCCGGAAGTGATCCTGCAGTCCTGTGTCTTTGAATGGATCACACGCCGTATGGAGACAGTTGAGATCCCGGACTATGTGTTTGAAGCATTTGGTATGGAACCGGAACACCGGTGTTTTTGCCTGGATGATGCGTTGTTTACAGACGAATCCAGCGGATTTACCAGCAGGAGAGAGGATCCGGCAAAAGACGGGGGGATTCCGGATCTGTCCCGGCAGGAAGCAAGACTGTGGTTTTATTACCGGGCAACCCGATACATCGACTGTGGCTATGAGGCACTCCATATGGGGCAGGTGCACCTGTATACCGCGAACGATAAAGGAATGGCAAAAACAACAGAACTGTTCGGTATGATCCGCGAGTATGCGAAAATTCATGGAAGACGTCACAAGATACTGCTGGATGCACATACCCATGGGGTAAATATCCGTGGAAAATTGCTGTTTGATTATCATGCAATGCCATTTACCCGTATGCCGCTTCTGGAAGTGCCGGGAGAAGAGCTGGTACTGGTGCGCGAGGGCTACAGCGAAGGTGGAGAGAATCCAAATGGATGGTCCGCGAAAACTATGCCATACCTGATGGAATACGACAACTGGGGTGGACTGGTCGCTGATGACCGGGAAAATATACCGAGAGAAGAACTGGCCTGGAGAGACTGGTGGGGATACGACCAGATCGCCTGGTTTGCCAACCAGCCGGAGGAAGGCCGGAATCATTTTCTGGAATATACCTACAAGTGGACCGAAATCAATAATCCCAATGCATATTTCGAACTGCCGTTCCGCCGGATGATCCACAACGCGGAAGTGTCCATGAAGCGCGCAGATAACGGTCAGATGGATGCACAGGATTTCTATCAGATCAACACGAAGAGCGTAGCCTGCCCTATGGGATTCGATCAGGAAGAGACTGCAAAACGCCTATGGGCGACCGGCCACACGCTGCGGGAGAAGGCAGCCAATCCGGAGATGCTGATCCGCTATGGAGCAGAAAATGTCTGTGATGAAGAAACCGGAATGAAACTCCCGGAAAAAATTGTTGTTTACGGAAGTTTTCAGTCTCATGTGGGAGCGGTAAAGAATGACTCCAACAGTGAGCTGACCAGAATGTATTATATTGGTGATAATACGTATACCTTATCGGTGGTCATTCCGTTTGCGGGAACCTACGATTATTCTATTTCCACGTATGGAACGTTGTCTGCCACCTATCAGGCAGATGGCTATCCAAGGAGCGGTTCGTCGAATAAGGCATATTTCACTACCCGGAAAGATAATACCGTGGTACGGTTCCGCTATCAGTTCATCAGTAACAAGGTGACAATAGAGATGTTTGAATAAAAACGAAAACGGGTGACAGATGTCGACAAAAAAACGATATCTGTCATCTGTTTTTTACTTTGCAGGAAAGTACTTTCTTATAGAATGCAATATATAAATATGCAAAAGCGACAAATATAGACAATATGATACAAACTTGCACAATAAATTAAGAAAAATTTGTGTAAAATTAATAAAAACTATTGAAAAATGTAAGAAAGGTGTGTATTATGAAACCATAAAAGAAAGAGGAGATAGGAAGAGGAACTATGAATAACGAAGGAGGTGATATCGTGGATAGGAGGGACCGTGATCGATGCCAGGAGCTTTACGTAAAATATAGGCAGTTTATGTATTGGTACGTGAAAAAACATTTTCCGGATTTGCCAGAAGAAGACATTCGTGATATCCTACAGGAGGTGTGGACATCATTATTGAATGCAATCGACAAATTATATGATAAAGGCGATGAGGGTCAGTTTGCCTGGCTGATCAGGGTAACTCAGACCAAGGTAATTGATTACTACCGTTCCAGGAAAAGAACAGAAGAACTGGGAGAAAAGATTGGCCTTGCTTTACGGGAACAGCAGGAAGTCTGTTCTGTGCAGGACATAGTGATCGCAAGAATGATTGCAATGGAACTGGTAGAAGGACTGACAGAGGAAGAGCGGAGAATTCTGGCAATCGAGTATTTTTCTGATACAACCGGGGAAGTCTCGAACGCTTTCAAATGCAGACGAAGCCGGCTGCGCAGAAAGATCGAAGAAAGTCTTGGGATATTCAGGAAGAAACGTCGGTAATCTATCAGCACCATGTATTCGGATGATGTTATTCACTTCACCGTGAGACGGCTCTCGCCAGAGACCGGAGAAAGGATATTCGATGAAGAAAAGAGATAAAATATATGACAGTCCGGAATACAAGCAAATCAAAGAACATCTTCCTGAAATTTTGAAAGAGCTGGAACGCGACAAAGGGCTGTCCCAATATCAGATACCGGAAGAATGGAATGGAGACTTCGAACGCATCTACCAAAAAGAATGCCGAAAAGAACACATAAAAAGACGAATTCTCGCAGGAGCATGTGCAGCCGTGATTCTTACAATCAGTGCAGTACATATAGGAACGCATCTGGAGTTTACATCGGTGGCGCAGGCGGATGATATTGGGAAAATTCATGAGAGTGAGTTTGAACAAGGTGGATACCAATACAATACCTATGGAAATGAAGATGAAAATAATATGATATCGGTAGATGAAGATGATATAAGCTTCACATGTAACGATTTACAAGAATTATATGATCAGGTAAAAAAGGAGACAAAAGCACCGATATATGTAATAGAGAATGATTTAAAAGAATATGGTGTGAAAGATGCTTTCTATAGCAAGACTCACAGGAATTTTAGTTATAGGTTAGAAGATGGAAGCAAATATCTCTATGTAATTCAACAAATGCAAGTAGATGTAACAGGGAATGGTACTATAAATGATCATAGAGAAGCGACTGTACATGTGGAAAATTTAAATATTGAAGCTGATATTTATAGAAGTGCACAGGACAATAGTTTAAAGTGCAGCATAGTTTATCATAATGAGGTATTGTCAGTGGTGTCAAATATGGAATTAGATGAATACGAAAAAGTAATATGTAGTTTAGACTATCACTAGGAGGGCAAAAATGAGAAAATTTTTAGCTGTGTTTTTAGGTGGAATTTTGATATTAGCGCAAGGTGTTATGACATTTGCATCGTCTGATGTTGATACAAAAGAACAATACGAAATGGTTGAAAATACGGAGTGGGTACCAACGGATGTGGATAATAATGCAAGTGTCTCTCCATGTACACTTTATATAGCGGACATTTATACGTCTATTGTGAAAGTGAGTTCCACACAAGTTAGTATACAGGCACAGACAATATGCAGTGAGACTGTAAAATCAATAAAAGTAACATATATATTACAAAAATGGAATGGAAGTAAATGGGTCAATGTGGCATCAAAAACAGCTACCGCCTATGATGCATCAAGTGCTCATAAAAGTTATACGATTTCAGGATTAGGTTCAGGAAAATATAGATGTAAAGCCAGTTCTACAGTGACAGGATATAACGGATATGCCGAATCTTTGTCTGGATATAGTTCAAGCATTAGTTTGTAAATAATATTCGGTAAAATCCCTTCCATCAGAATTCATCGATCTGATGAGAAGGTGGTTTTATACCCTTACTCTCCAACAATTTATCTTCCAAAAAGTAAGGGTTTCAGCCATTGCAGAGGAACAAGAGGCAACCGCATCCGCCGAGGTTCCCTGTGATGGCTGTTTTAACTTCCTGTCCAGACAATACTTTGAATATAAAAATGTGGCGAAGAGATTCCCTCACGGGGGCTTCGCCACATTTTTTAAGTTTCAGGAATGTCTGTAATTTCATCTGCCCGGTATTGATTGAAGATTCCGCGTACTGCCTGGTGCAGCTGTGGCTTGAGTTCTTCAAGACCTACCGGTTGCTGGTAGAGGATCGAATTGTAGCTGGTTCCACTGACCAGTTCGAGAATCATGTACATCATAAGCTCCGGAAAGTGGTAGGTATGATTGGCATTTTGAAGCATGCTATCATAGATAGTATGAATGGATGGAGTATCTTCGCTCGGTGTGAAGAACAGTGAGTTTTTGAAAAATCCCCAGCTCAGATGTTTGGATAAGAGGCGTACCAGATTCAGATTGTTTGCCAGCTGATCTAAAATATCATCCATAATAAAGATCACCTGATCTTCAAAATCCGTGATTTCTGTGTGCTTTTGCAATGCCAGATAAGAAGTCTGAAACACCTGGCTTGCCTTGTGGGCAATCAGGTGATTGCGGATGTCGTATTTATCTTTGAAATAAAGGTAAAACGTTCCCTTTGCCACGCCTGCATTTTTTACAATATCTGCAATGGAAGTTTTATTGAATCCATTGTCTATAAAGAGAGAGAAAGCGGAATCCATCAGGGATTCCCTTTTTTGCTGTTTGTTGTGATCGACTTTTCTCATACCGGGATCATCCCCCTTCCTGTCGTTGTTTCCCATATTATAAGGAAATATCCACAAAAAAGTCAAATGAAAATTGGTCATTTTTATATTTTCGGAAAGTTGCATAAAATACAAAATGACTTTTAGTCAACTTTTTATTGGAAAAATATTGACTAAAAGTCATTTATAGGGTATAACAATAAATGACCAAAGGTCAGTAAAACGACCGACGGAAATAGGATAAGAGAAGTTAAGGGAGGAATATGATATGGAGAAGCTGGGAAGGAAGATCGTCAGATTTCGAATTCCGATATTTATCATCGGATTGTTGTTGCTGATTCCATCCGTCTTTGGATATATCAACACAAGAGTCAATTATGATGTACTTTATTATCTGCCGGATTCCATCGAGACGATGCAGGGTCAGGATATCCTGGTGGATGAGTTTGGAACGGGAGCCTATTCGATGTTTATCTGCGAGGGCATGGAAAACAAAGATGTGGCAAAGTTAAAAGAACAGATTGAAGATGTGGAACATGTCAGCAAGGTTGTCTGGTATGACAGTTTTGCGGATATCAGCATTCCGATGGAGATGTTGCCGGAGGACATCAGAGAGGCCTTTAATGCAGACGATTCCACGCTGATGTTTATTATTTTCGATACGACGACCTCTGCCGATGAGACTATGGATGCCATCGAAAACATCCGTGCACTGGCAGGCAAACAGTGCTTCTTAAGCGGTATGTCAGCCATCGTCACCGACACCAAGAACCTGGCAGAATCCGAGGTTGCAATCTACGTCCTGATCGCAGTCGTTCTCTCCTGTATCGTTCTGGCACTGACCATGGAATCGTATCTGATCCCGGTATTTTTCCTGTTAAGCATCGGCATGGCGATCCTGTATAACATGGGAACTAATATTTTCATGGGCCAGATCTCCTACATTACAAAAGCACTGAGTGCAGTCCTTCAGCTGGGTGTTACGATGGACTACTCGATCTTCCTGTGGCACAGCTATCAGGAACAGAGAGAAAAAGGCGAAGAGGATCACAAAGAGGCAATGGCAAAGGCTATTGCGGCAACGATCAAATCCGTAGTCGGAAGCTCGATTACAACGATTGCCGGATTTATCGCCCTGTGTTTCATGAGTTTTACCCTGGGTCTTGACCTTGGTATCGTTATGACAAAAGGCGTTGTATTTGGCGTGATCTGCTGTGTTACCGTACTTCCGTCCATGATCATGATTTTCGACAATGCACTGGAGAAAACAAAACATCGTCAGCTGATCCCGGATTTTCCGAAGATTTCTGATTTTGTGGTAAAACACCATGTGATCTTCGCAATCTTATTCGTGGTATTGTTTATCCCGTTTGCTTATTTCCAGGCACATGCAAGTGTGTACTACAACCTGGATGCCAGCCTTCCGGATACTCTCCCAAGTGTCCAGGCAAATACAAAACTGTCGGAAGAATACGACATGGGTGCGGCACATATGATCCTGCTGGATAAGGAGCTGGATGCCAAACAGAAATACAACATGATTGCCGATATCGAAAAGGTAGACGGTGTAAAACAGGTACTTGGTCTGGAAAGTATCATCGGACCGGCATTTCCGGAGAGTATGATCCCGGAGAATGTGAAAGAAATCCTGGAGAGTGATAACTACGAACTGATGCTGATCATGAACGAATATGCGGTAGCATCCGATGAGGTCAACAGTCAGCTGAGTGAGATCAACACGATCCTGAAACAGTACGATCCGACCGGTATGCTGGTAGGTGAAGCACCGTGTACGAAAGATCTGATCGAAATCACCAACCACGACTTTGCAGTGGTCAGTGCGGTATCGATCCTGGCAGTATTCTTTATCATTTTCTTCGTATTTAAATCGATATCCCTTCCGGTGATCCTGGTTATGGTCATCGAGGGTGCGATCTTTATCAACATGGGTATCCCGTTCCTGACGGGAACAAAACTTCCGTTTATCGCTTCCATCGTTATCGGAACGATCCAGCTGGGTGCGACCGTAGACTATGCGATCCTGATCACCAGCCGTTACGAGAAAGAGCGCGGAGAAGGTAAAAGCAAGAAAGATGCGATTCAGATCGCTCACAAAACCAGCATTCGACCGGTTATGGTATCGGCGTTCAGCTTCTTCGCCGCTACCTTCGGTGTTGGTATGTATTCTCAGATTGATATGATCAGCTCGCTGTGTCTGCTGATGGCAAGAGGCGCGCTGATCAGTATGTGTGCAGTATTATTATTCCTGCCGGCTATGTTCTGGCTGTTTGATGGAATTATTTGCAAAACCAGTCTGAATTTCAGACGGAAACATTAGGAGGGGATCGTTATGAAGAGAAAATATGTACAGGCAATGATGACAGGTATGACAGCAATGCTGGCAGTAACCGTTCCGGTAACGACTGTTGCCGCAGCGACTCCGGAAAAAGAACAGACCGTCTATGTCAATGCCGACCAGAATGGAAATGTAGAAAAAGTGATCGTCAGTAACTGGCTGAAGAATACAGACAAAGAAAGCACGCTCGAGGACAACAGCGAACTGAACGATATCACCAATGTAAAGGGTGAGGAAAGCTATACCCAGGGAAGCAATGGCAAACTGGTATGGGCCGCAGACGGCAATGACATCTATTATCAGGGAGAAACCAGCAAAGAACTTCCGGTATCGGTAAAAATGACATACTTTCTGGACGGCAGGGAAATCAGTGCTGCAGATCTGGCAGGAAAGAGCGGAAAAGTAAAGATCCGTATCGATTATACCAACAATTCTTCCCAGAATGCGAAGATCAACGGAAAGAAAGAGACAATTTACACACCTTTTATGATGGCAACCGGAATGATCCTTCCGACTGATACTTTTACGAATGTAGAAGTAACCAACGGTAAAGTGATCTCCGATGGAAATAATAACATCGTCCTGGGAATCGGTTTTCCGGGACTGTATGACAGCCTGAAACTGGGTGATCTGGATTCCTTCAAGGACAAAGAAAGCCCGGATTATGTGGAAATCACTGCAGATGTGGAAGATTTCTCCCTGGCGCTGACCGCTACCGTGGCAACTACCGGTACACTGAATGAACTGGGCCTGGATGACATCGATGATCTGGATGACTTGCAGGACAGCCTTGATAAACTGACCGAATCTTCCACCGCACTGGTAGAAGGAAGCCGTGCACTGCAGGAAGGCCTCCAGGAACTGGACAGTTCCGCAGATACTCTTGTGGATGGGCTGAACAGCGCAGATGACGGTGCGGGACAGTTAAAAGACGGTATCGATACCATGAATAACAGCAAGGGAACTTTGATCTCCGGTATCGATAAACTGGTAGCAGGTATGGAAAGTCTGGGAAGCGGTGCAGAAAGTTTACAGAGTGGTGTAAAATCCTACACCGACGGAACCGAGCAGCTGAACGCCGGTATCGCACAGGTCAACAGCGGTGCGAAACAGTTAAATGCAGGAATCAGCCAGTTAAATGAGAAGAAAGCAACGCTTACCGCAGGTGTTGCACAGCTTTCCGAGGGCGGAAAACAGTTGGAGAGCGGAGCAGCCAGTCTGCAGTCCGGTCTGGTGGCTTACACCGGCGGAGCAGAGCAGCTGGGTGCAGGAATCCATACATTATATGATACGATGGAAGACAAACTTGGCAATGTCGGAGAACTTCCGGGTGCGGTAAGCGGACTCATGGACGGATGCAATAAACTGAGCGCAGGAGCAGCAGCGCTGCAGGCAGGAGCAGATCAGGCAGCAGCCAGTGCTTCGAAACTGAACGATGCCGTGACAGCACTCAGCGGAGCAGTGACCGGAACCAAAGCAGCCGTATCGGCAGCACAGAGCGCTGTATCAGCACCACAGGTTGTAACAGATGTGACAAAAGCAAGTGAAGCAGCCAGCGCAGAGGCAACGACAAAAGCAAAAGAGGCAGTGGCAGCAGAAAATGCAAAAGTAAATGAAGCAGCCAGCACACAGGCAACAGAAAAGCAGAGAGCCAATGTGGAAGCTGCTCTGAAAGCTGCAGGTGTGGATGAAGCCACAAGACAGGCAGTGTTGAATAATCTGGCAGGTATTCAGGTCAATGTGGGTGTACAGACCAGTCCGGAAGTCAGCGTCCAGGTGGATGCATCCAAGGTAAGCACTTCCATCAGCCAGGAGACAAAGACCACACTTGCAGGTGTTCAGGAGAACCTGAAGAAAGTAGAATCCGGTCTTGCAGGTGTCAGTATGACAGAAACCGAAAAACAGATGCAGTCATTGAAAAACGGAGCAGACACCGTGGCAGCAGGAACCGCAAATCTTGCCAAGAGTGCGGCAGCACTTGGCGATGCCGTAGAACCGCTGACGACATTCTCAACGATGGCACAGACCATGCTGGGAGCTGTAAATCAGCTGAAGGAAGCCAGTGATACACTGACTGCCAATGATACCACGCTGAATACCGGAGCAGCAGCTCTGGCAGAGGGAACGAAATCTCTGAACAGCGGACTGACAACCCTGGCATCCGGTGCATCCGCCCTCAGTGACGGTGTCACACAGCTGGCACAAGGCTCCGCATCCCTGACTCAGGGAACCGAAACCCTGAAAAAAGGATCTGACACCCTGATCGCAAACAACAGTACCCTGAAAGACGGAACAGCCAAACTGGTAGCAGGAAGCAGTGCCCTGATCGTCGGTGGTAAAGCTTTGCAGTCCGGTGGAAATACGTTAAGTGCAGGTATCCAGAAACTGGCAGACGGTGCCACACAGTTGAAGTCCGGAACCAAAAAACTGGCAGATGGCGGCGTTCAGCTGAAAGACGGAACCACGAAACTGGCAGACGGCTCCACAGAACTGGCAGACGGTATGGAAGAATTTGACGAGGAAGGAATCCAGAAGATTGCAGATCTGGCAGGAGACGATCTGACGGCACTGATGGATCGTCTGGATGCAGTGACAGAAGCTGACAAAGACTACACCGTATTCGATGGCTGGGAGAAAGATACAGATGGCAGCGTAAAATTCATTATCGAGACGGCTGCAATCAAGTAATTGCTTCAAAAAGTTGAGGAAAATATCTGCAAAAGATAAAGTCAGGACCGGAAGAGATTCCGGTTCTGATATTATCATAGAGAAACTGAGATTCGTGGGATAAATCAAAGAAAACCGGAAATCCTAGTTTTTAGCTAGTCTTTTCAAAAATTTAAAAGAATTTTTATTGATTTTGTGTCGCAAATATGTATAATTAGGGATAAAGAGAGTTGCTATGGGCGGCTGTCTTTGAGGGATACCATAAACCTGCATCCGCAGGTGGTTATCATATTATGAAAGAAAGAGGTTAATGTAAAATGGCAGAAATTAATTTAAGTAAGTATGGCATTACCGGAACTACAGAGGTTGTTTATAATCCTTCTTATGAAATGTTATTTGAAGAAGAAACAAAATCTACACTGGAAGGTTTTGAAAAAGGACAGGAAAGTGAACTGGGAGCAGTTAACGTTATGACTGGTGTTTACACCGGACGTTCTCCTAAAGACAAGTTCATCGTAATGGACGAAAACTCCAAAGATACTGTTTGGTGGACTTCTGACGAATATAAGAACGATAACCACCCTGCAACACAGGAAGCATGGAACTCTGTAAAAGAGCTGGCCCTGAAAGAACTGTCCAACAAGAGACTGTTCGTAGTAGATGCATTCTGTGGTGCAAACAAAGACACCCGTATGGCTATCCGTTTCATCGTAGAAGTAGCATGGCAGGCACATTTCGTAACTAACATGTTCATCAAACCTACAGAAGAAGAACTGAAAGACTTCGAACCGGATTTCATCGTATACAACGCTTCCAAAGCAAAAGTTGAAAACTACAAAGAGCTGGGTCTGAACTCTGAAACAGCTGTTATGTTCAACATCACAAGCCGTGAGCAGGTTATCGTAAATACATGGTACGGCGGAGAAATGAAAAAAGGTATGTTCTCTATGATGAACTACTATCTGCCACTGAAAGGCATCGCTTCCATGCACTGCTCCGCAAACACAGACATGAACGGCGAAAACACAGCAATCTTCTTCGGTCTGTCCGGAACAGGTAAAACTACACTGTCTACAGACCCGAAACGTCTGCTGATCGGTGATGACGAGCACGGCTGGGATGACAACGGCGTATTCAACTTCGAAGGTGGATGCTACGCAAAAGTTATCAACCTGGATGCTGAATCTGAACCAGACATCTACAACGCAATCAAACGTAACGCACTGTTAGAGAACGTTACTCTGGATGAGAACGGAAAAATCGACTTCGCTGATAAGAGCGTAACAGAGAACACCCGTGTATCTTACCCGATCGATCATATTGAAAAAATCGTTCGCCCGATTTCCGCAGCTCCGGCAGCTAAGAACGTAATCTTCCTGTCCGCAGATGCATTCGGCGTACTGCCTCCGGTATCTATCCTGACAGAAGCTCAGACACAGTATTACTTCCTGTCTGGTTTCACAGCTAAACTGGCTGGTACAGAACGTGGAATTACAGAACCTACTCCTACTTTCTCCGCTTGCTTCGGCCAGGCATTCCTGGAACTGCATCCTACAAAATATGCAGAAGAGCTGGTTAAGAAAATGGAAAAGAGCGGTGCAAAAGCATACCTGGTTAACACAGGTTGGAATGGTACCGGAAAACGTATCTCCATCAAAGATACCCGTGGTATCATCGATGCTATCCTGAGCGGAGATATCAAAACAGCTCCTACAAAGACTATTCCGTACTTCAACTTTGAAGTTCCGACAGAACTGCCGGGCGTAGACAGCGGAATCCTGGATCCTCGCGATACTTACGCAGATGCAGCTCAGTGGGAAGAGAAAGCGAAAGACCTGGCTGACAGATTCATCAAGAACTTCGCTAAATACGAAGGAAATGAAGCTGGTAAAGCTCTGGTAGCAGCTGGTCCTCAGAAATAATTAAAAAATATAAAGTGTTCAAACGATAAAAGAACTGCCGCTATCCGAAGTGATTCGGATGCGGCAGTTTTTGCATATTCGGAAAAGCTGAGAATAATATAGTAGTTTGCCAGAAAATAAGCGGCAGGATACCGGGTTTTTAATATGGATATCCTGTCGCTTATTTTATCTCGTTATGGTTACATAAGAATTTAAGACCGCAGATATTTGATACAGGAAAGCGCGGCCTTCGCTCCTTCACCGACTGCCACGGAAACCTGCAGGATCCCGCCGATACAGTCGCCTGCAGCAAAAACGCCCGGGAGTCCGGTATCCATCTGTTCATTGACAATGATCCGTTCATCTTCGAGCCGGATACCAAGCTTCCGTGCAAGATCGCTTCCCTTCGCAGTGCCGAGTGCCATGAAAAGGCATGCCGGGTGAATCTGCGTGCCGTCTTCCAGACAGACAGCCTCCAGTGCATCTGTGCCGACAAGTTCCAGAACCGGTGTCTGAATGATCGTAACTTCCGGTGGGAAGTCAACGGAAGGTTCCAGCCCGTTGGTCAGAAGCGTGACGGAGTCGACGATCGGGAGAAGTTCCCGGACTTCATGAAGGGCGTACTCGCCATTTCCAAGGACGGCGACAGACTCACCGCGGTAGAGAAAAGCATCACAGACAGCACAGTAGCTGACACCATGTCCTTCGAGCTGCGCGAGATTCTTAATTTTCACTGTTTTTCTGGAAGTACCGGTGGTGAGAATAATGGCGCGGGCTTCGATCTGTGTGGAGATGGTAGAAATCAGATAGTTTCCGTTCCAGCTGATCCCCACAACCTCATCCTGTAAAAGAGTACCGCCAAGACGCTGTACCTGTGTTCTTCCATTTTCAATCAGTTCATGGCCGGAGAGGGGACGCTCCAGTCCAAAATAATTTTCGATTTTTTCTGCTTTTTCCAGAGCCCCGTTGTCTTTTCCGATGACAGTAGTGGAAAATCCACCCCGGAGCATATAAAGAGCGGCGGACAGCCCAGCCGGTCCACTGCCGATGATAACTACATCCTGCATAAAGATCGCCTCCTTGTATGTTTAGTGTAAGTATAGTCAAAAACAGAGGAAAAAGCAAAGAAATCATCTGTGACATGGTCACATAGAAATGCAGTTACTGCTCACTGATCATATCCCGTGGGGTATTATTGTGAGCGAAGATCACAGAAAACCTGAGACATACCGCGCGAATTTGTGCAATCAGCAAGAATTCTGTGCATCGCGAAACGAACAGTAATCTTGCAACTTTTCCGATTTCGTACTATGATGGTGCAGAGAGAAAGTGCAGCGTAACTGTAAAGATACTCGGCAGTTATCATGTCAGAACAGAGACAGAAAGAGGACATACATATGAGAACAGAACGTTTATTTTATAAAGATTCTCACCAGACCACCTGCCAGGCAAAAGTGCTTGCGTGCAGAGAGGTGAAGAAAGGATATGAGATCCTTCTGGATCAGACCGTATTTTATCCGGAAGGGGGCGGACAGCCATGTGACATCGGAACCATGAACCGGGTGGAAGTTATGGATGTACAGGAAAAGGACGGAGAAATCTGGCATCGGACGCGGGAAGCGATCCAGGAGGGGACAGAAGTGACCTGCAGGATCGACTGGGAGCGCAGATTTGACCTGATGCAGCAACACTCCGGCGAACATCTGATCAGCGGACTGATCCATGAAAAATACGGTTATAACAACGTAGGATTTCACATGGGAAGCGAGACGATCACGCTGGATGTGGACGGCGAAGTGCCGGAAGAGGTGCTGAAAGAGATCGAGGCGAAGGCAAATCAGTATGTATGGGAGAATCATCCGATTGAGATCACTCATCCGTCGGAGGAAGAACTGAAAACGCTGCCTCACAGAAGTAAGAAAGAACTGACCGGTGATGTGCGGATCGTAACCTGGCCGGGGATGGATATCTGTGCCTGCTGTGGTGTTCATGTAGACTTTTCCGGTGAGATCGGACAGATCACTCTGGTATCCGCACAGAAATTTAAAGGTGGTATGCGTATCGAGATGCTCTGCGGCAGACGGGCACTGGAATATACCAATCAGTTAAAAGAACAGAACCGCAGGATCTCCCAGCTGCTGTCCGCAAAATGGAATGACACTGCAGATACAGTGGAAAAATTACAGAAAGAATATCAGCAGTTAAAATTCCGTATGGTAGGAATGGAACTGAAAAAAATCGAGACGATCGCAGCGCAGACAGCAGGATGCGGCGATCAGCTGTTGTTCGAGGAAGATATGTCACCGGACAGCGTAAGAAAGCTTGCTTCTGATGTGATGGAAAGCTGTGGCGGTCGCTGCGCGGTGTTCAACGGCAACGATGAAAATGGCTATCGTTATATCATCGGAGAAAAAGACGGAGATCTTCGTGAATTTGTAAAAGAGATGAACCGGAAATTACAGGGACGGGGTGGCGGAAAACCGTTTTTCGTACAGGGTTCCGTACAGGCATCCAGAAAGGAAATCGAAACATTTTTTGCTTCGTAAGGTAGCGTATGGCGAAGATACACGGATTTAACAAACTGACGTTGCTGGATTACCCGGGACGGCTGGCAGCCACCATTTTTCTCGGTTCCTGTAATTTCCGGTGTCCGTTCTGTCACAATGCCGGTCTGGTGCTGGCACCGGAGAGTGAGCCGCTGATCGAGACGGAGGAAGTTCTGAAAGTGCTCAGAAAGAGAAAAGGAATCCTGGACGGTGTCTGTGTGACCGGAGGGGAACCGACGCTGGATCCGGGACTGACCGGACTGCTGGCACAGATCAAAGAACTGGGGTATCCGGTTAAATTGGATACGAACGGAACCCGTCCGGCACTGGTGAGGGAACTGGTTGACGCGGGGCTGGTGGATTATATAGCGATGGATATCAAAAACAGTCAGGAAAAATATGCAGAGACCGCCGGGATCCGCCATCCGGATCTGGAAAGCATCATCCGTATGGTGGAATATCTGAAATCGGGTGTGGTGGACTATGAATTCCGCACCACAGTCGTGAAGGAGCTTCACAAAAGGGAAGATATCGAAGCCATAGGGCAGTGGCTTTCCGGGAGCCGGCGGTATTTTCTGCAGAACTATAAAGAGTCGGAGCAGGTGATCCGTCCGGTATTCACGTCTTACTCGCGCGAGCAGCTGGAGAATTTTCAGCAGATTCTTCGGAAAACGATTCCACAGGTTGAGATTCGGGGGATATAGGATCGGGATTTTGCGGTTCGGTGTGGATCGTCCGGTACCAGTAGCCGAAATGTCCGGGCTGTGCAGCTTTTGCCCGGGCGGACTTAAAGTAGGGGAAACCGAACAGATTGGCGAGCAGCCGTTCCCGCTCCTCATAGATGCCGGGGACAGCCAGAATGTAGCAGATGGTGTCCTCGTGTTCCATCTTTCCGAGAAGAAAATGCTGGAAGGCGTGGCTGCCATAGAGAAAAAACTGGTTGTTGCCACAGGAGACTCCGAAAGAGCCAAGAAGAGAAAGATCTTTCGGGGATAATTGCAGGCAGTTGTGGATTTCTTCATCGAAAAACGGTGTAACATGTGGATAACTTTCGGTCAGCCGTTTCCAGGAAAATGAGGAAGTCTGTGTACGGGCAGGCGCGGTGTCGGAAGAACGGAAGGAGTCCGATGCGGGCTCTGGATCAGGGTGTGTGCTGACAGTGTTTGTCTCTGGGGATTCCGGCTGTTCCAGCGAGGCTGCCCGAAGAATCGGCGCGGATTCCGGCAAAAGGAGATCTTCCGGTGAAATCTTACAGTCACTCCAGCAGGTGGCGTAACGTTGTCCGGTTTCGCAGACAACGATGAGACCATCGATATCATCAAGATTCCAGCTGGTGTTGCAGATACTGGTGTCTGCAATCCGGAACTGACCGTATACATTGCCCTGTTTCCAGGAAGGATTGCCGAGAAACAGACCGTGCAGTGTGCCGGGACGGGCGACAAATGCGTAGGCGCGGAAGACAGGGATAAACGGGCAGGCGGGAAGAGTCATATGAAGTTCCAGACAGCACTGGTGATTTCGGACCTCGACACGGACAAATCCGCGGTTTTTTCCCTTTTTCCGGTTATCGTATTCGTAAAGATAAGAAACAAAACGTTTGTATGCAGACAAAATGGACACTTCCTTTTTGGAGTATTCTATGGTAGCATATGCAAAGAAGAAACAAGATATGATGACAGGAAAGCGGAAGAATGATGGATGAGAAGAAAATAGATGAACGGTTTATGCGGGAGGCGATCCGGCAGGCACGAAAAGCAGGTGCACTGATGGAAGTGCCGATCGGGTGTGTGATCGTTTATGAAGGAAAGATTATTGCAAGAGGATACAACCGGAGAAATACGGATAAAAATACGATCTCCCATGCGGAACTGAATGCGATCCGAAAAGCGAGTAAAAAGCTGGGCGACTGGCGGCTGGAAGGGTGTACGATGTATATCACTCTGGAACCGTGTCAGATGTGCGCCGGAGCTATTGTCCAGGCGAGAGTTAGCCGGGTGGTGATCGGAAGCATGAACCCGAAAGCGGGATGCGCCGGATCGATCCTGAACCTTCTGGAGATGGAACAGTTCAATCATCAGGTAGAAGTTACCCGTGGCGTTTTACAGGAAGAGTGCTCCCAGATGCTCAGTGGATTCTTCAAAGAACTGCGTGAAATCAAGAAGCGGCAAAAACGGGTATTGACGGAAGAAAAACAAGGAAGTATAATGAATAGCGAATCTGCTGATTCGTAACACCATGGAGATGTACCCAAGTGGCTGAAGGGTCCGCACTCGAAATGCGGTAGGTCGGGCAACCGGCGCGAGAGTTCAAATCTCTCCATCTCCGTAACCAATGCAACAGAAGAAGGCTGCGAAGTTTATTTTGAAACAAATATACTTCGCAGCCTTTTTACGTTGCAGTGCATATCAATAATTGGTCCGGTGGACTGATTTTAACGACAAATACAAGTGTCTTGGAAAACCTCCCGTCAGACACCCACCCCTTACAAAAATAGCCAACACCCAGCCCGGAGGGAGATACATAAGGGAAGGGACAGCATTTTGTGCGCGGTTAGAGCGAGTTTTAAGATCCTGTGCTTACGTAGACTTTCGCGAGTGCCAGCTGGCACTCGTGAATCATAGTCGGAGTTAGCACATAGCTTAAAATCGCTCTGCGCACTGCTGTCCCTTCCCTTATGTATCTCCCTCCGGGCGTCCCCCTTCAGGCTATTTTTCCCAATTTTAAAAGCGCACCGCCCTTCGAACTTCCTCCACAGACGTTACTTCTGCAGTTAACTCGGCCCAGGCACCCTTACGGCACACAGAAGGTTCTGCTTAGTGCTGCTCCATTCCTGACCTGACACGGTTCACAGATTCCTGTTGCGTAAGACCCAGACGTCAACGCCACTTACAGAAGGCAGCTCTGCAAAGAAAAGCCCTCAGTTTGGTATCACCCCTGCTGTAGCGGATTGCAGGTACAGGGCACCGCTAACTCCCCGGCTGCGCAGGATTCAGTATATCGTGTTTCTTTTTATTTGTCAATCTGAATCCTGATATTTACATGATATTTACTTGTGAGAGTAGCAAAAATGGGCTATAATAATAACCAGATATTTGTGAAAATTTGTAACCGGGGCAGTGAAAGACCGGATGCAAAAATCTGAAAAGAAGGACGGAAAAAAGGTATGAAGAGAATAGGTTTACTGACAAGCGGCGGCGACTGCCAGGCTCTGAACGCAACCATGCGAGGCGTAGTAAAAGGACTTTCCCACAACATTGACGATCTGGAAGTCTATGGATTCATGAACGGATACAAGGGTCTGATCTACGGAGATTATCGAATGCTGACAGCAAAAGATTTTTCCGGTATCCTGACCCGTGGCGGTACGATCCTCGGTACATCCCGTCAGCCATTCAAACTGATGCGTACACCGGATGCCAACGGACTGGACAAAGTAGAAGCGATGAAACAGAACTATCATAAACTGAATCTGGACTGCCTGGTGATCCTTGGCGGTAACGGAACTCAGAAGACTGCAAACCTGTTAAGAGAAGAAGGTTTGAACATCATTCATCTGCCGAAAACCATCGATAATGATATCTGGGGTACAGACATGACCTTCGGTTTCTACAGCGCAGTGAATATTGCCACAGATGCCATCGACTGTATCCATACGACAGCATCCTCTCACAACCGTGTATTTATCGTAGAGGTTATGGGACATAAAGTAGGCTGGCTGACTCTGTATGCAGGAATTGCCAGTGGCGCAGACGTTATCCTGATTCCGGAGATCCCATATGATATTGATAAAGTAGTGGAAGCCATCGAGAGAAGAAAGAGAAACGGAAGCGGATTTACCATTCTGGCAGTGGCAGAAGGCGCCATTTCCAAAGAAGACGCACAGCTGCCGAAGAAAGAGTTGAAAAAGAAAATGGAAGCTGACAGCAAGACCTATCCGTCCGTTTCCTATAAAGTAGCAAAAGAGATCGAAGACCGTACCGGTATGGAGATCCGCGTAACGGTTCCGGGACATACCCAGAGAGGTGGAAGTCCGTGTCCGTACGACCGTGTACTGTCCACAAGACTCGGTTCGGCAGCAGCAAAACTGATCCTGAACGATGAATACGGTTACATGGTAGGTCTGGTTAACGGTAAGACCAAAAAAGTCCCCCTGGAAGAGTGCGCTGGAAAACTGAAGATGGTAACACCGGATGCACAGGAGATCAAAGATGCCAAAAGAATCGGTATCAGTTTCGGTGACTGATACAGAAAAAGTACAGCTGTGAAATTATGGAACAGTTATAAAAAGTAATGTAACAGAGGGAGAAGGGCTGGTCTTTGTGACAGCCCTATCTCTTTGTTGCATTTTGGCTTGTGTGTCTCGGGAGTTTGTCATATTCATATAAAAACACCTCGAGAGACAGTGGCTACTGAACAGTTACAATTTATGACAGATTGAGGAGAGGCAGAGAAATATGAGCTATACCGCTCTATATCGTAAGTTCCGTCCTGACACCTTCGAGGATGTCAAAGGACAGGATCATATCGTAACAACTTTAAAAAATCAGATTCGTGCGGACCGTATCGGTCACGCATTTTTGTTCTGTGGAACCCGTGGAACCGGTAAAACGACCGTGGCAAAGATCCTTGCAAAAGCGGTCAACTGTGAGCAACCGGTGGACGGCAGTCCATGTAACGAGTGCCCGACCTGTAGGGCGATACAGGCGGGAACATCCATGAATGTGATCGAGATCGATGCGGCATCCAACAACGGTGTCGACAACATTCGTGAGATCCGGGAGGAGGTTACCTACCGTCCCACACAGGGAAAATACAAGGTGTATATCATTGATGAGGTGCATATGCTGTCAGCAGGTGCATTTAACGCACTGTTAAAAACTCTGGAAGAACCACCGTCCTATGTGATCTTTATTCTGGCAACCACCGAATCCCACAAGATTCCGGTGACGATCCAGTCCAGATGTCAGAGGTATGATTTTCACCGTATTTCCATTGATACGATCGCCGGACGGCTGCGGGAACTGATGGAGAAAGAACAGATTCCGGTGGAAGAGAAAGCACTTCGCTATGTGGCGAAAGCAGGAGACGGTTCCATGCGAGACGCACTGAGTCTTCTGGATCAGTGCATCGCCTTCTATCTGGGACAGGAACTGACCTTTGACAAGGTGCTGGAAGTGCTGGGAACCGTAGATACGGAAGTGTTCAGCAAACTGCTTCGCAAAGTGCTGGAGCAGGATGTCACCAGCTGCATCCATATCCTGGAAGATCTTCTGGTCAATGGAAAAGAACTGGGACAGTTTGTCAATGATTTTACCTGGTATCTGCGAAATCTCCTGCTGGTCAAGACATCGGAAGATGCGGAAGAAGTTCTGGATGTATCTTCGGAAAATCTGAAAGCGCTGCAGGAAGAAAGTCAGCTGATCGATACCGATACGCTGATGCGCTATATCCGCGTGTTATCTGAACTTTCCAACAACCTGCGAAATGCCACACAGAAACGTGTGCTGGTGGAAGTGGGATTGATTAAATTATGTAAACCTGCAATGGAAACAAACCTGGATTCCGTACTGGACCGGCTCCGGGTGCTGGAAGAGCAGATGGAAAAGGGAATTCCGATAGCAGCAGTTCAGTCTTTGCCGGGTTATGCGGGAATGAACAACGGTATTCCGGTACAGCCAACCCAGGCAGCACCATCTGCACCGGAGAAGAAACCGGAAAAAGCAGCGCCGGAGGATCTGCAGCGGATCAAGGAAAACTGGAAAAATATCGTGATGCAGACACAGGGGATGTTCAAGACATTTTTAACAACCGCTGTGCCGAAATATAATGGAAATACCGGGGAGAATAAATTATATGTGGAATTCTCCAACGACCTGGCGCAGACCTGTGTAGATGATCCGGATAAAAAACAGCTGCTGGAAGATCTGATTTTACAGATGACGGGAAAAACCGTGGAAGTGGAGATGCTTTTAAAGAAAACAAATATGCATCAGGACTTGGCAGAAATCTCGGTTGATGATATATTAAAACAGACGGTTCACATGAATATCGTGGTAGAAGAAGAACCGGAAGACGAGTAAAAGATGCAAAAATATGATTTAAGAGAAAACAGGAGGAACCAATCGTGGCAAAACGTGGTGGCTTTCCAGGCGGCATGGGTATGCCTGGTAATATGAATAATCTGATGAAACAGGCGCAGAAGATGCAGAAACAGATGGAAGAGAATCAGAAAGCGCTGGAAGAGAAAGAATTTACGGCAGCAGCAGGCGGCGGAGCCGTAGAAGTGACCGTAAGCGGTAAAAAAGAAGTGACCAAAGTCAAACTGGCAGAAGAAGTTGTAGATCCGGATGACGTAGAGATGTTAGAGGATCTGATCATGGCAGCTACCAACGAAGCACTTCGCAAGATGGAAGCTGAGACACAGGCTGTGATGTCCAAACTGACCGGTGGTCTGGGTGGAGGATTCCCGTTCTAAGATGGAATACTACAGCAGTCATATCAGCAAATTAATCGAACAGCTGTCAAGACTTCCGGGTATCGGCGCAAAATCAGCCCAGCGCCTGGCGTTTCACATCATCAATATGCCCCAGGATCAGGTAGAACAGCTTGCGGGTGCGATGACCAGCGCGAGATCAAATGTCAGATACTGCAAAGAATGCTTTACTCTGACTGATCAGGAACTGTGTCCGATCTGTGCCAATCCGAAGCGAAACCATAAACAGATCATGGTTGTGGAAAATACAAGAGATCTGGCAGCTTATGAAAAAACCGGCAAGTACGAGGGCGTGTACCATGTCCTTCACGGAGCTATTTCCCCGATGCTGGGGATCGGTCCGGGAGATATCCGGTTAAAAGAGCTGATGCTGCGTCTGCAAAAAGATGTGGATGAAGTGATCATTGCCACCAATTCCAGTCTGGAAGGGGAGACGACAGCCATGTATATCAGCAAACTGATCAAACCTACCGGTATCAAAGTGAGCCGTATCGCAAGCGGTGTTCCGGTCGGCGGTGATCTGGAGTACATCGATGAAGTAACACTACTGCGTGCACTGGAAGGACGCGTAGAATTATAAGGAAAAAACGATGGCAAAGAAGAAAGCAACTTCTATGGATGTGGCCCGGGAAGCAGGAGTTTCCCAGGCCACTGTTTCTATGATACTAAATAAAAAATATAACGTATCTTTCTCCAAAGAGACGATCCGTCAGGTGACAGAGGCGGCAGAAAAGCTGGATTATCACCTGCCAAAACAGCGGATCCGCCGGTCGGCAAAGAGCAGAAAACTTCTGGTTGTGTTCTGCCCGACACTGACAAACCCTTATTATGTCATGCTGCTGCAGGGCATCGAAGCCATGGCAAAAGAATACGGGTACGGCGTGTTTGTCTGCAACACCCAGAGGGATCTGAAGATCGAGGAAAATTATCTGCGGATGATGCGGGAAGTGCAGCCGCTGGGAATCATCTATGCCTGTAACCCAAGTTTCAGCCGCCAGGTGGCAGAACTGTCCGGAGAGATCCCGGTGGTTGTGATCAGCAACCGTGACGATGAATTTTCAATTGATGCGGTGGCTCTGAACAATCAGAAACCGGGGATCCTGATGGCGCGTCATCTACTTGAACTGGGGCATCGGGATGTGGCATTTATCGCGCCGCCGCTGACGGCGAGACAGCACCAGCGGCAGAAACGTGTGGGTGGTTTCCTGATGGAATTTGAAAAAGCGGGACTTTCAGACCATGTGCTGGTGCGCTCTGCGGCAGACAGCAAAGATACGGAGATCCCGAATATTGAGTCAGAGTACCGGATGGGATATGATCTGACCGTGGAACTGCTTCGGGAAGGACAGCCGGTTACAGCGATCGCAGCACTGAATGATATGATGGCATTTGGTGCGATGGATGCCCTTCTTGAGCGTCAGTACCGGATCCCGGGAGATATCTCGGTGGTGGGGTGTGACAACACTTTGTTTTCCAGGTTCCATACCATTGGACTCACAACAGTGGAACATTTCGTGGATCAGAAAGGGCGGGATGCCTGTGATATCATCCTTCGAAAGATCGAATCGCAGAAGAGTTACCGCAAGGGAGACGAACCTACCAGTATTTACCATATCGAGTATGAACCGCGTCTGATCGTCCGCGGAAGCACCGGATATGCGCCGGATGAAAGCAACCATGAAAAAAAGAAAAAATAAATGGTTTCTGCGGAAATATTAATAATAAAATAGATGAGAAAACAGCGAAAATAAAGGAAAAACCTGAATGAACGATGAAAAACACAGCATACATTAATTAATAACAGTCAATTATTAATAAAAAATACTATTTATAAATACGCAAGCCTGTTGACCACAAAAACAAATCTGCTATACTGAGGGCAGAAAAGAAAAACCACCGTAACTATTCAGTAGCCACTGTCCCGCGAGGTGTTTTGACATGAATATGTCAAAATCCCGAGACATACAAGCCAAAATGCCATCACCGAAGGTGATTTTTTATGCATTTTGGCTCGTAACTGTGAAGGTACTGAACAGTTACAAACCACCGAAAATAACCGGGCAGATTTCAGGAAAAACAGGAGGACAAAACAATGAGATTTTTCATCGACACCGCGAAAGTAGAAGACATCAAAAAAGCAAATGACATGGGCGTGATCTGTGGCGTTACCACAAACCCTTCCCTGATCGCAAAAGAGGGAAGAGACTTTAAAGAGGTCATCAAAGAGATCACTTCTATTGTAGACGGACCGATCAGCGGTGAAGTAAAAGCGACTACCGTAGACGCAGAAGGCATGATCGCGGAAGGAAGAGAGATCGCAGCGATCCATCCGAACATGGTTGTAAAGATCCCTATGACAGTAGAAGGTCTGAAAGCCTGCAAAGTGCTGACCGCAGAAGGCATTAAAACAAACGTAACACTGATTTTTACTGCAAACCAGGCACTGCTGGCTGCAAGAGCCGGTGCAACCTACGTTTCTCCGTTCCTGGGAAGACTGGATGATATTTCCACAAGAGGTGTGGATCTGATCCGCGAGATTGCTGAGATCTTCGATGTTGCCGGTCTGGATACACAGATCATCGCAGCAAGTGTAAGAAATCCGATCCACGTAACAGATTGTGCGCTGGCAGGTGCTGATATTGCAACGGTTCCATATGCAGTAATCGAACAGATGACAAAACATCCGCTGACCGATGCCGGAATCAAAAAATTCCAGGATGATTACAAGGCAGTATTCGGCGAGTAGGGGCTGGGAAGAAGCACGAGCATAAAAAGTATAGAGTCTTGCAATATTTTTGAAAATATGGCATACTAGAGCATGTTTGAAAAGGCTTTCTGCAAAATATACCACAAAGTGGGGCGTGCAGATTGCAGGAATGATTTTCAGACACGCTCTAAGACGGTGAATGAGCAATCATGCGTAACTGTGAAGAAAATGAACAGTTACAATAATTCTAAGCAGTGTACGGAAAGGAGTACAGAATGAACAAACTGGAGCTTCAGAAAGTAGCAAATGAAGTCCGCAAAGGAATCATAACCTCAGTTCATGCTGCGAAAGCAGGACATCCGGGCGGATCTTTATCAGCAGCAGATATTTTCACATACTTGTATTTTGAAGAGATGAACGTGGATCCGAAAGATCCGAAAAAAGCAGATCGTGACCGCTTTGTACTGTCCAAAGGACATACAGCGCCAGGTCTTTACAGCGCACTTGCACAGAAGGGATATTTCCCGGTAGAAGATCTGGAAACCTTACGTCATCTTGGATCTTACCTGCAGGGACATCCGGATATGAAACATATCCCGGGTGTAGATATGTCCAGCGGTTCTCTGGGACAGGGAATCTCTACAGCAGTGGGTATGGCGATCGCAGGCAAGATGGACAATGCCGATTATCGTGTATACACCCTGTTAGGTGACGGTGAGATTCAGGAAGGACAGGTATGGGAAGCTTCCATGATGGCAGGATTCCGCAAACTGGATAATCTGGTAGTGATCGTAGATAACAACAATCTGCAGATCGACGGAGCAATTGATGAAGTTTGTTCTCCATATCCGATTGATAAAAAATTCGAAGCATTTAACTTCCATGTGATCAATATCGACGGCAATGATTTTGATCAGATTGATGCAGCATTCAAAGAAGCAAAAGCAACCAAAGGAATGCCGACAGCAATCATCGCACACACTGTAAAAGGAAAAGGCGTATCCTTCATGGAAAATCAGGTAGGCTGGCATGGAACAGCTCCGAACGACGAGCAGTATGCAGTAGCAATGGAAGAACTGGAAAAGGCAGGTGAAGCATTATGTCAGAAGTAAAGAAAATTGCAACCAGAGAAAGTTATGGTAACGCCCTGGTAGAACTGGGAAAAGAGCATGAAAACCTGGTAGTTCTGGATGCAGACCTGGCAGCTGCCACCAAAACCGGTATGTTTAAGAAAGTATTTCCGGAACGCCACATCGACTGCGGTATCGCTGAGTGTAACATGATCGGTATCGCAGCAGGTCTTTCTACCGCAGGAAAAGTTCCGTTTGCAAGTTCTTTCGCAATGTTTGCGGCAGGCCGTGCTTTTGAACAGGTAAGAAACTCTGTAGGATATCCGCACCTGAACGTAAAGATCGGTGCAACACACGCCGGTATCTCCGTAGGAGAAGACGGTGCCACACATCAGTGTAACGAAGATATCGCCTTGATGCGCACAATCCCGGGTATGGTTGTCATCAATCCGTCCGATGATGTGGAAGCAAGAGCGGCTGTAAAAGCAGCATACGAATATCAGGGACCGGTATACCTGCGCTTTGGTCGTCTGGCAGTGCCGGTGATCAATGACCGCCCGGACTACAAGTTCGAGATCGGTAAAGGTGTAACTTTAAGAGAAGGCAAAGATGTGGCGATCATCGCCACCGGCCTGTGCGTAAACTCTGCACTGGAAGCAGCTGAAAAACTGGCAGCTGACGGTATTCAGGCAAAAGTTGTGAACATTCATACCATCAAACCACTGGATGAGGAACTGGTCGTTGCAGCAGCAAAAGAATGCGGTAAAGTAGTTACTGTAGAAGAACATTCCGTAATCGGCGGTCTGGGAAGCGCAGTCTGCGACGTACTGTGTGAGAAAGCTCCGACTCCGGTACTGAAGATCGGTGTGCAGGATGTATTTGGCGAGTCCGGTCCTGCAGTAAAACTTCTGGAAAAATACAAACTGGACGGTCAGGGTGTATACGAGCAGGTCAAAGCATATATGTAATTATTCAAAAAAATAAATGTACAGAACTTTACAGTAAGAGAACACTTACGGTATAATAAAACAGGGAATGGAGAGAAAGTTTCTCCATTCCCTGTTTTATAAAGTTGAAAAAGATGTCTGTATAAAAAACTGTACAGCAGGAAAATATAGGAGATCAGAAAAATGCCAGAAAAAATGTCAGCAAACCGGGTAAGAGATTCACGGGAGACGGTCAGAAGAAAACGGAGAGAACGCACAAAAGAGAATCTGGAATTCTATGAGTGTATTCGTGATATCGTCAGTCATCCGGCTGTTCTGGAAATGAAAAAGTATTATCAGCACTGCGATACCGACTGTTATGAACATTGTCTGGATGTGGCATACAATAATTATAAAATCTGTAATAAACTGGGTCTGGATGCCCGCTCAGCGGCGCGAGGCGGGATGCTCCACGATCTGTTTCTGTATGACTGGAGAGAACACAGCAAAAAGACGGGAGACCGGCTGCACGCCATCACCCATCCGATCACTGCCTATCGAAATGCCTGCAAATATTTTCATCTGAACAAGGTGGAAAAAGAAGTAATTACCAAGCATATGTGGCCGGTATCCGTGATTCCGCCAAGATACCCGGAAACATATGTGATCTGCCTGACAGACAAATACTGTGGTTCCCGGGAAATCATGGATCATTATGCAAAAGTATTACAGAACAAATACTGGGGTAAACCATTTGCGTGGTTTTTAAAACGGATCTTTGAGAAGGTGCCGCGCTCAGACCTGCTTCAGGAGATGCTGCCGGAACTGGTTTCGATGGAGAGGGCAGCCAGCCTAGATTCCTCCTTTGCCCAGCAAAGATCTCGTCGTTCTTCCCGGTGGAACCATCCGTCAGGAAGAAGGCCGCGTCGTTCATAGACAGGTGAAAAGGTATGAAGGATTCCATCGGTGATAGTATCTGCCATCTGCACGACAAAAGAAAGACGTGTGGTCTGTAAGAGAAAATGTTCAAAAGAACCGGAAGCGTTAAGAATTCCGGTAATATGGAGATCGCCAACCGCCGGGAGACTTTTGTGTACTCCGGATCCGGGATGAATCGGGCCGATACCGGCGGTGATATACCCGATATGTTTTTGAGAGCCGAGAGAGGCATCCACTGCGAGAATCAGCGCAGATGGATGTCTTTTTTTGATGTCTGCAAGTACGGATTCGAGATTCAGCGCATGAACCGGCGTATCCAGTGTTCCGTAAATATGGATATTTTTCCAGCGATGTCTGGAAAGCTGCTGACCGATCAGAGGACCAAGACTGTCGCCTGTGATCCGGTCACTTCCGATGCAAAGAATGATAATTTCTTTCCAGGGCCGGTCAATCTGTCCGATGCATTTTTTCAGCACATGAGCCAGTTCAGTGCTGGCGGTGCGTTTCTTTTCTCTGATATAATATGAAACTTCTCTGCGCATTCAGCTCACGCGTCCTTTCTTTGGGGATCCTATGGTATGCAGTAACCGGGAGAGTACAGAACAGTTACGGAATTTACCTATATTGTACCCGTGGCGATGAAAAAATATGCCCGTACGTTTTCCAAACAGAAAAGAAATCGCAGAAAATGTCGATAAAAAATCTGTATCTTCCTGCACAAAGCGGCAAAATCTGCATGGAAAACGGCGTATACTGTGGGCTAAAAGGGGTGAAGAGTATGATCGAAGTCATCTATAAAGAAGAAACCGATACTACAAAAGAAACTGCAGAGTACGTGAAGCTGCCAAATAACGTAAGACAAATCGGAGAAATCAAAGGGAAGAAAAAAATATATATGGAAGACTATGTCTACACCTTCTTGAAAAAGATCGCAAGAAATCCTCACGGAGACGAGGTGGCGGCGATTTTGTTTGGTTCCTGTCACTGGACCGGGCAGGGCGATTATATTTTTATCCGGAGCGCCCTGCAGATCCGGGATCTGGAGCTTTCGCCGGAACATATCCGTTTTGACGATAAAGTATGGGGACAGGTGTATGAAGACAGTAAAAAATATTTTCCGGAGCAGGAAATTGTCGGGTGGTTTGCCGGGTTTCCGGGATTTAATATGGAAATTACCGAAGAAATCCGTAAGACACATCTGGATCATTTTGCCGGCAATGACAAAGTGTTGTTTCTGATGGAGCCGGGTGAGATGGAAGAGGCGTTTTATGTCTATGAGAATAACCAGCTGGTACGTGTGCCGGGACATTTTATTTATTATGAAAAAAATGATCCGATGCAGGCGTATATGATCGATATGAGTGAGAATAAATCTATCGAGGAGACAGAACATGTACCGGACCGTGCAGTGATCGATTTCAGGAGGACGGTGAGAGGAAAGAAAAAAGAGACGACGGAGTCAGAGAAGAGTGAAAAAGCGAAAAAACATTCTGCGCGAAATCGTTGGCTTGCCGGGGCGTGCTGTGCGGCGGCGATGCTTGCGGTAGGTCTGCCTTATCTGAGACAGTATCAGAATGTTGAGGAAGTGGTACAGACAGAAGGACAGAGTGTTGCAGTGACCAGTGAGGCACAGAAAGCTGCTGAAGAACCACTGCTTTCTCCGATGGCAACTGAAGAGCCGGAAGAGAGTCTGGCACCGGTTCCGACACAGGATACCACCCAGGAGAGTCTGAATCCACAGGCGAACGGGGAAACATCGGAAGAAGTCAGTATATCGCCCACCCAGGAATCCATGCAGCAGGAAGAAAAAAAGGAAGAACAGCAGGCAACAGCTGATATCAAGACTATCACATATACGATTCAGAGAGGGGACACCCTCACAAGTATCTGTCAGAAACAATATGGGACGATCAGCCGGATCAATGAAATCTGTCAGTTGAACGGAATTTCTCCGGAAGATATTATTTATGCAGGCGGAAAACTTTTGTTGCCGGAATCATAAGCGGTGCTTTGAGCAGAAATAGAAATTGCCGAAGGGAAGACAATGTGCTATGATAAAAAACAGTAAAAATGGAACAAATAAGGGGTAATTATGAAGATTTTGCAGAAGATAAAAGAATGGAAGCTGAATCGATCCGAATCTCAATGGAGCAAAAAGAAACTTGCGATTGCGGGTGCCGCACTTGTAGTGGCTGTCGGTCTTGTCATTGGAGGTAAGATTCTGGTGGATCACTGGCAGTTTAAAAATTACAAGGTGATCACGAGAACAGAGCTGGAAGACACGACAACGACAGCGGAATATGCAGAATTTGGTGATTATATATTAAAATACGGCGGTGACGGTGTGACACTTCTGAATGCCCAGGGAGAAGAAGTGTGGAATGAACCGCAGACCATGGAGAATCCGGTAGTAGCCATGAGTGGTGAGTATTGCGTAGTTTATGATAAGAAAGGAACGGATATTGGGGTTTACAATTTCAGTGGAAGAGTTACTGATATACAGACAAAACTCCCGGTAGAGAAAGTGTGCATCAACCCGCAGGGAATCACAGGTGTGGTTCTGGCAGATGGAGAGATAACCTGGATCCATGTCTATGACCAGAAGGGAGAGGAACTGGTAACTGCCAAAACCAGTGTAGACAATCCGGGATACCCGGTGGATCTCTCGCTTTCGGATAACGGGCAGCTGATGGCAGTTTCGTATCTTTGTGTCAAAGATAATCAGCCGGCAAGCTTTATGGCGTTTTACAATTTTGGCAATACGGGACAAAATCAGATGGACAATCAGGTCAGTGGATATAATTACGTGGGAACACTGATTCCACAGGTGAATTATCTGAGTGATTCTCAGACATTGGCATTTTCGGATAATGGTTTCCTGACATATAGTGGAAAACAGATTCCGGAAGAGAGTAACCGGATTACACTGGACGATGATATCCTGAGTGTCTTTCACGATGATCAGTATGTTGGAATGGCCTATAAGACCGGAAAAGAAAAGAAGTCGTATGAAATCGTGCTTTATACGATCGGAGGAACCCAAAAGGCGAAGTTTACGGTAGATTTCGCATTTGACCATGTTGTGCTCAGCAAGGAACAGATTTTTGTATACAATGAAAAAGAAGTGGGTATCTATACATTACAGGGAAACTGCCGATATCAGGGAACGATAAAAGAAGGAAATGTAGAAAATATTTTTCGGATCTCGGGAAATCGTTATATGGTGATTCTTGACAGCGGAACGGAAACCATTCGATTACAATAAACAGGAGAGAAAACATGAGTTGGCTGACATTTGTATTACTTGCGCTGGTACTGATCTTTGCGGTTCAGGGATTCCGAAAAGGGATGCTCCGCATGGCAATATCAATGGTATTCTTTTTAATGGTTCTTGGTGTTACGTCCTGGCTGAATCCGTATATCAGTGATTTTGTTCGTGAAAAGACCACCTGGCAGATCAGTATCGAAGAAAAATGTAATGAAGTACTGCTGGAGCAGCTGGAAGGCAGAGATGATCTGCAGAGCATCACAGGACAGGTATCTTATATAGAAGAACTGCCGCTTCCGCAGACAGTAAAAGACAAATTGATGGAAAATAATAATACAGAGATCTATAAGCGGCTGGCGGTAGAAAGCTTTGCGGATTATCTGGGAAAATATCTTTCTTATGGGATTATTAATGCCATCTGTTTTTTGATTTCGTTTGCGATTGCCACAATATTGATGTATATGATCCTGTATGCGGTTGATATTCTGACGGCATTGCCGGTGATCGGTACACTGAATCGAATCGGAGGTATCTGTATCGGATGTATACAGGGACTGATCTGGATATGGGTGATTTTCCTGATCATAACAATTATATGTGACACTCCGGCAGGAATCTACCTTCAGGGACAGATCCGATCGGATCCGATCCTGACATGGATCTATGATAATAATATGTTGATGAAGATCGTATTACAGATCTTTGGATAAAAACAGTGTCTGCTTATGCGGACGCTGTTTTTATCTTTTTATAAACATCAGGAAGCTGTCCGAAATGTAATGATTAACACGAATAAATAAATTACAAGAAAAATAGTAAAAACTTATTGACAAATCCAGGCAGCGGTGGTATCCTATCAGAGTTGCGTCTGAGAGATCTCACAGAGATCACAAAGCTGTCAAAAAGAAATAAAAAAGTTCTTGACAACAGCCGGCTGGATGTGATAAGATATCAAAGTTGCTGCAAGAGAGAAGCAAAACAACTTCAAAAAAAGTTGAAAAAAGTTCTTGACAGGCAGGAAACAACATGATATAATGGAAAA